>MDTC01070733.1_pt1 | contig 10353 bp, 9 predicted proteins | sample 811181 | NCBI WGS metagenome assembly MDTC01 (sample SAMN05326644, study PRJNA326480) | marine metagenome | isolation source: seawater | place: Pacific Ocean: North | collected 2011
GATGTACAACCATACCCTTTTTTTTGTAGAGCTCTATTAACTGCGCTCCCAACCATCCCAGATCCACCTGCTATAAATATTTTTTCATTATGATTGATTTTTATGTGTGAATTTTCCAAAATTTTAAACTTGCTTATTTGTTATTTTTTATATCTTCTTGCACCATTTCATGGACCATATCTTCAAGTGAAATCTTTGGTTGCCAATTAAGCTTTAATCTTGCTTTTGATGAATCTCCTAATAATTCATCAACTTCAGTTGGTCTATAATATCTTGGATCAATTCTTATTACTATTTCATTTGTATCTGCCCTTCTGCCAATTTCATCAAGACCTTTACCTTCCCATTTTATTCCATTTGGATTACTTGGAGAAATCCAACCTAATTCCATAGCTGTTAATTCGCAGAATCTCCTAACAGTTTCCATTCTTCCAGAGGCTATTACAAAGTCTTCAGGTTTATCTAGTTGCAGCATTAGCCATTGCATTTCTACATAATCTTTTGCATGACCCCAATCTCTTTTGGAATCAATATTTCCAAGATAAAGACATTCTTCTATCCCAGAATTTATTCTTGCAAGACCTCTGGTGATTTTTCGTGTAACAAATGTTTCTCCCCTCCTTGGACTTTCGTGATTAAAAAGAATGCCATTGCATGCAAAAATATTATATGCCTCTCTATAATTTACAGCTATCCAATAAGCGTATAATTTAGCCACGGCATAAGGACTTCTTGGGTAAAAAGGTGTTTCCTCATTTTGCGGGGATTCTTTAATAAGACCATATAATTCACTAGTGCTTGCCTGGTAAAATTTTGTTTTATCTGAAAGGTTTAATATTCTTATTGCTTCTAATAATCTTAGTGTTCCTATGGCGTCACTATTGGCAGTATATTCAGGTGTTTCAAAACTTACGGATACATGACTTTGAGCCCCGAGATTATATAGCTCATCTGGTTGAACTTCTTGCATTATTCTTATCAAATTTGTACTATCAGTTAAATCTCCATAGTGAAGAATAAATCTTGAATTATCAATATGTGGATCTTGATATAAATGATCTATTCTTTCTGTATTAAAGCTACTTGATCTCCTTTTTATTCCATGCACTTCATAGTTTTTATCTAAAAGAAATTCTGCAAGATAACTTCCATCTTGACCCGTAATGCCTGTAATTAGGGCTTTCTTGAGATTATTTTTGGTTTCACTCTCTTGCATGCTTTTGTAATTATTTAGTGCTAGTTAGATGTTATTAATTATCTCACATCCTTACTAAATTAAAACTTTGTTAAGGGTAGTCGATCAAAAAATTTAATAAGAAAAAATTTTCTGCTCAATTTGTTTTGTTTTTGTATGACTTTAAAATAATTTACTCTACATATAGTATTCTTTATACCAATTTATAAATTTTCTAATACCCACATTTATAGAAGTGTTTGGTTTAATACCTATAAATGAATTTAACATTTCTGTATCAGCATGGGTTGATTGAACATCTCCAGGTTGCATTTTCTCAAATATCTTTATTGATTTTATGTTTAATTCTTTTTCTATACAATTTATAAAACTCATTAAAGAAATAGGTTGACTATTTCCTAGATTGAAAATTTTAGAATGTGAATTTGTATTTTTAATATCTTTATTTTTTCTATTATGGCCTGTTTTAACGAGCTTAGATATTAATTCTTCTAATATTTTTGTAGCGTCATCTATATATGTAAAATCTCGTGTCATCCTTCCATTATTAAAAATTCTTATTGGTTTGCCCTCTAAAATAGATTTAGTAAAAATCATTGGTGCCATATCCGGCCTACCCCATGGTCCATACACCGTAAAAAATCTTATTCCTGTTGTCGGTAAACCATACAAATGACTATAAGTATGTGCTATTAATTCATTGGATCTTTTGGTTGCTGCGTATAAACTAACAGGATAATTTACAGGATCTTTTTCTGAAAATGGCAACTTTTTATTTTCTCCATAAACAGAACTGCTACTGGCATATAAAAAGGTTTTTACATTATAATTTGAACTAAGTTCAATTATATTATTAAATCCCACAATATTTGATTGAATATATACGCTTGGATTTTTTAAAGAATAACGAACGCCAGCTTGAGCAGCTAAATTAACAACAATTTCAGGATCATATTTTTTAAAAATCTTATTTAATAATTTTTTATCAACTACATCTCCTTTTATAAATTTCCAGCTTAAATTATTTTTATTAGCCAAATTTTTTATATTATTTAGCCTAGCTTTTTTTAATTTTATATCGTAATAGCTATTCATATTGTCAAATCCAATAATATTGAAACCATTTTCAAGCAATTTTATTGATAAATGAAAACCTATAAACCCAACTGCTCCTGTAATTAAACAAGTTTGTTTCATTTTCGAATACCCCAATTTATTGCAAAAGACTTTTCTTTCATCTTAATTCTTTCTATAACTCAATTTCAAATATTTAAACCATAATTTAGAGCTTGATTAATATACATTGGTTTTATATGTAATGTTTTTTTTATTTCAAAAAGAGGATTCATAACCCTCTTCTGAATACTTGCATAGTTACCAGTTAAAAAATTATCTAAGAAAACTAAGCTTAGCCTTTTATATATAAGTTTATTTATTAAATAAAAAACAATAAATCCCATCACATAATAATTAAGTAAATTATTCAATTATTTATCTAATTTAATTAACTATTATCCTATCATTGTGGTTCAATTAGATTTGAAGCATTATTTATAAAATTATTAATTTATTTTAATCAAAAAAAGTGTCAATTATATTAATTTCTGTTTTGTATTAGAATTTTGATCTCAAAATCTTTTTTAAAATTATTTATGAGATCTAAATCATGAAAAGCATATTAGTTACTGGAGGTGCAGGTTTTATTGGTAGTCACACATGTTTATCTTTAGTTGAGAGAGGATATAAGGTAATTGTTTTAGATTCATTAGTAAATAGCTCAGAAGATTCTCTCGCTAAATTAGGTAAGATTTTAATCACAAAGAATAAATCTATTGATAACAAAATATCATTTTTAAAAGGAGATTTGAGAGATAAAGAATTTATTGAGAATATGTTTATTTTAAATAGAGAGGAAGGTAACCCTATCTCATCTGTGATTCATTTTGCAGGATTAAAATCTGTTAATGAATCTGTAGCTGCCCCATTAAAATATTGGCAAATCAACGTTAATGGCACAATAAATTTACTTCAGACGATGTTAAAACATGACTGTAGAACAATTGTTTTTAGTAGTAGTGCAACTATTTATGGTGTTTCAGAAAATGTAATTCTTAGTGAAAAAAATGTTAAAAACCCAATAAATCCATACGGTACTACAAAATTAGTAGTTGAAATGTTGATGAATGATTTGTTCAATAGCAATCCAAATGAATGGAAAATTATAAATTTAAGATATTTTAATCCAATTGGAGCACATCCTTCTGGACTTATAGGAGAATCACCAAAGGGTACTCCTGCAAATATATTCCCATCTATAAATTTTGCGGCCTCAGGAAAAATAAAAGAATTAAAAGTCTTTGGTAATAATTGGCCTACGCCAGACGGTACATGTATCAGGGATTATATTCATGTAATGGATATTGCGGAAGGGCATATCGCTGCACTTGAATATTTAGAAAATAATGTGCCACAAATAAAGCATTTTAATTTAGGGACAGGTATTGGAACAAGTGTATTGGAATTAATAAAAATTTTTCAAAAAGTAAATAGAGTTAAAGTCCCATTTTCAGTTTATCCAAAAAGGGAGGGAGATTTATCAAAAGTTATCGCTGATAATTCACTCGCTTTAAAATATTTAAATTGGTCACCCAAAAGAAATATTGAGGATATGTGCAGAGATGGTTGGATTTGGGAGAAAAATAGAAAAAGTTATTCTTAAAATTATGTTTAATCTTAGAATATTAAATACCAAAAAAAAAGATTTTATTTTTTAAAAAATTAAGTTATTGTATTTTTAGTTAGACAATATATAAAATAAAGTTTATATAGTTTTTTTATGATTGAAGAGAAAATAATCCCAGTCATAATATGCGGAGGAACAGGTACTAGACTTTGGCCATTATCAAGAGAAAGTTATCCAAAGCAATATTTATCTGTTATTAAAGGATCCCAATATTCTTTGCTTCAAAATACTCTAAAAAGATTAGAGGAGTTAAATAATTTTGGGAGGCCAATAATTATTTGTAATGAGGAACATAGATTTATTGTGGCCGAGCAACTCAGACAAATAAATATTCATGATGCCGAAATATTTTTAGAACCATGTGGTAGAAATACTGCTCCAGCCATAGCTATGGCTGCTTTGAGTGCTTTATCAAATGATGAGAATTCTTTTTTATTAGTCCTTGCTGCTGATCATGCAATAAGAGATAAAGTTAAATTTAAAAAGGCTATTGTAAATGCTTATAAATATGCTGATATGGACAGATTAATAACCTTTGGAATAGTTCCTACATATCCAGAAACTGGTTACGGCTATATACAAACAACTGAAAAATTCAAACTAAATAACTTTAAAGCTATCAATATAAAAGACTTTATTGAAAAGCCTAATAAAGAAAAGGCTGAGAAATTAATTAAAGATAAATATTTTCTTTGGAACAGTGGAATGTTCCTTTTTAAATCAGACGTGATTTTAAAGGAAATTCAAAATTTTCAACCAGATATGATTTCTATCTGCAAAAAAGCATTTTCTAAAATTCAATTTGATTTAGATTTTAAAAGAATAGATAAAGAAATATTTCAACAATGTCCAAATCTTTCAATAGACGTAGCAGTTATGGAAAAGACAAAATTAGGAATGGTGATCCCAATGGATGTTGGGTGGAATGATATTGGCACTTGGAAGTCATTATGGGCTTATGAAGAGAAAGATAAAGATAATAATGTATTAGTTGGCGATGTTTTATTAAAGTATTCTAAAAATTCTTATGTAAGAAGTGAAGATAAATTAGTAGTTGCTGTTGGAATTAAAGATCTTGTGGTTGTTGAAACAAAAGATTCAGTATTAGTGTTAAATAATAAATATGATCAAGAAATCAAAGGTGTTGTAGAAGACTTAGAAAGGATTGGATATGAGGAGGCTAAAACACACAAAAAAGTTTATAGACCATGGGGAAACTATACTTCACTAGCAGAATCTTTCAATTGGAAAGTAAAAAGGATTGAGGTAAATGTAGGTGCCTCATTATCTCTTCAACTTCATCATCATAGATCTGAACATTGGGTAGTTGTAAAAGGGATTGCTTTAGTCCAAGTAGAAGATAAAAAATCAACTCTAAAGGAGAATCAAAGTGTTTATATTCCAAGCTATTCAAAACATAGATTATCTAATAAAGGTGAGGAACCTTTAATTTTAATCGAGGTTCAAAGTGGAAATTATTTAGGAGAGGATGATATTGTAAGATTCCAAGATATTTATGGAAGGAACTAATTATATTTAAAGTTATTTAATAAAATTTCTTAATCCTCCTAATAGTAACCAAAATGCAAAACCTATTCTAAAATCAAAATACTGTATATCAAACATTTGATTTGTGAAAACTAATAAAAAAGATGTTCTCCAAGCTTGGTCATAGAGGGTGGTGATTTGATCTATATTTTGAGTTATTGAATAAAAAGTAATTAATACAATAGTTGATAAAAATAATATTGAAGAAATTGTTCCATAATTAACTCCTATTTCTAATAAAAGATTATGAGCATGTCCTTTATAAAGATCTGTTTCTATATTGTACAAAATAGGAAATGATGCAGAACCCCAACCCCATAAAGGATTCATACCTATTAATTTTAATGCATAAGTCCAAATTTTAATTCTTCCGTATTCGAAGAAATTATCAAACCCAAAATCAATAAATCGATAATTCCAAATTATTTCTGGAATAAATTTTCTACTTATTTCAATTATAGTTTTACTTTTTATTAAGCCAATACTTAATGATATGGGTATTCCAATGGTAATAAGAGAAGGAATAATCCACTTTAATGTTTTAATTCCCATTATTAAAATTAAGGCGAGAAAAAGTCCTAAAATAGAATTTCTGGAATATGTCAAAATAGTGCTGATGACTATAAGAATAAAGAAACTTAATGCAATTATTGAATGACTTTTTTTTTCTTTTGCTTCTATTAAAAAGGCTAGTGAAAATGGTAAAACTAAATTTAACCAAGAACCAGTATAGTTAGCGTTACTAAATAATCCTGATAAGCCATTATATCCATCAATTGGTTTTGAATACCAAGTAATAAGTCCATTTAGAAAAATAAATGGACCGTTTATTTTGAAAAAGAATTGCAAAATCCCTGAAATTATTACTGGAACTGTCCCTGATAGAAGTACTAAGCCAATTTTTTTTCTTTGATCAGGATGAAATGTGAAATATTGAAATGCCCAAAATGACCAGAAATATGGTATCCAATTTATTAAGCCAATCCAAATTAATTTAGAGTTTAGAATTTCTAAATCTATTTGGACAATGTTTGATGTTATTAGAAAAGAGTTTAAAATCATTAAAATTCCCATTATTAAAAATGGGAGATTCCATTTATCACTAAAGTATGAATTTTTTCTTTTTATAGAAGCATAAATACCAGAAATTATTAATAGAACAGAAGATATATATGGAGCAGATGGTAAAAGAAATACTCCTGCATAAAATATCTTATTAATATCTAGATTTTTTATTTGTTTGATCAAGAAATCTTTATTGCTTATTTTGAAGTTTAAACATAAATTGTTTTTAGTCAAATAATAACTAAGTTTTGAGAAGAACCTATTTTATTTAAACAAGATTGTGTAAAATTTTAAAAAACAAACTGAAAATGAAAAAGATATCAGTACTTTTCTTTGGAGGTTTAGGAAATCAACTGTTTCAGTTAGCGCTCGCAAAAACACTAGAAATTAGATATCCAAGCGCAAAATTTCATTATATTGATTTAACAAGATTCCACCAGATAAAAAGAACATGGTCTTTATATCAATTATCAATTGAGAGAAAAAAAATCAGTAAATTTAGTTTTTTTCTACTTAATATCAAAAGAATTATTAATAAAAAACTTCCATTTAATTTTATTAGGTTATCACTTTTTAACATAATCAATGAATCAAAATATAAATACATTAATAGAAATCCTATAGAATATAATGAATTTGTAATTGATGGATATTGGCAATCTGAGAGATATTTTATCGAAAACAAGAAATATTTAATAGATCAATTTTTAAAACCAAGAATAAATTTAATTAATAAATATATATCTTTTAAAACTGTAGCTTTACATATAAGAATAGGAGATTATGTACATAACAAATTGTCTAATCAAAATCATTTTGTCTGTGATTTTGAATGGTATAAAAAAGCTATAAATTACTTTTATGAAATTGATAATGATTATAAGTTTATACTTTATACAGATGACTATGAGTATGTTAAAAATAATTATATATTTGATGAAAAATATAAAATTATATTTCCTGAGTTAATTGATAATGATTATATTAATCTGATGCATATGACCTATAGTGACCATTTTATTATCTCTAATAGTTCATATAGTTGGTGGGCCTCATATTTAGGAGAAAAAAATGATTCAATAATTATTGCTCCAAAATATTGGTATCCAGGGAGATTGACATCCAACTTACCTATTTTTAGATCAAACTGGATTCTTATATGAAAAATAAAACAATATTACATTTACAAAGTGGAGATGGAAATGAGGGAGGAATTGCAAACTATATCTCCTTATTGATGAATTCTACAGAAATGAAAAAATATAGTCATATTGTCGTGGTAAAAAAAATCTATAAAAAACTTTATTTAAAATATCCTTTATCTCAATTAATAGAATTTAATTGCGAGTACTCTTTTATTAATTTCTTTAAGAGAGTGTTTAAATTAAGAAATATTTGCTCAACTAATCAATATCCATTAATTCATTCTCATGCATTAAGAGCAGGCTTGATCTGCGCTTTCTTAAAAATTTTTTTTAATATTGATTTTATACATACTAATCATGGGCTTAGATTTAAACAAAAAAATATTTATAAAGTATTGTTTTATTTCTTAATTGAGATTCTTGTATTAATTTGTTCAACAAATTATGTTTGCATAAGAAACAAAGATTTTATTTATTTGAGGTCCTTTATTAAATTTAATTTCTTATTGAAGAAAATTAAAGTTATAAAGCTAAATCTTGATATAGATGTTAATTTTTTTAATATAAAAAAATGTAAGAAATTTAAGTACCCTTTTCTAATAATTGGAGTTGGAAGCTTAATTGAAATTAAAAGACCAAGTCTATTTATAGATTGGATTAAATTTCTAAAGAAAGGTAATATACCTGTTAGAGCAATCTGGTTCGGTAAAGGTCATTTAAAAAATGAAATGATCAGAATTACAAAAGACAATTCATTAGATATAGTTTGGTATGGTCAAACTGATCAAAAAACTATTTATAAATATCTTCATCGAGCTAGTTTCTTAATGCAAACATCAAGATTTGAAGTTTATCCAACAGTTGTCTTAGAATCATTTTGTTTTGGAACTCCTGTGATATCATCATATTACTGGGGAGTTGATGAAATAATTAAGGATGAAAGTAATGGCATTATTTTAAGTGATGATTTTTTCTCTTCTAGATTAGAATCTCAAAAGCTTATTAATTTATTCTCAGATGAGGAGAAATATTATGAATTATCCAACAATTGTAGAAAACAATTTGAAAAACAACATAAAACTTACCAAAATATATCTATATTTTATTCACGTCTCTATACAAAATTTTTACTTCAATAAAGTTCTAACCTTTAGCTTTTAATATAATTTTTAGTGTTTTAAATAAAATTATAAAGTCAATCAATAGAGACTGATTCTTAATATAAAAAAAGTCATAACTTAATTTATTTAGACTTTCATTTATGCTTTTACTATATTGATAATTAACTTGAGCCCAACCACTTAGACCAGGTTTAATAGAGTACCTAAAGTTATAATTTTTAATTTTTTGATTTAAAGTGATATCAAATTCAGGTCTTTCTGGTCTTGGTCCAATTAAGCTCATTTCACCTTTAATCACATTAATGAGTTGAGGTAGTTCATCTAATCTAAATTTTCTCAGTAATTTTCCGCAGAATGTTATTCTCTTATCATTTTTTATAGACCATTGAGGGCCATTAATTTCGGCATTATTTTTCATGGTTCTAAACTTTATTATTTTGAATGGTTTGCCATTTAAACCGCTTCGTAATTGACAGTAGAAAATAGGAGAGCCTTGAAAAATATAAAGACAAGTTATTATTAATAATAAAATTGGTAATAAACCAATTAAAAGAAAACTACTAAGACTAATATCTCCTAACCTTTTTATTCTATTTCTAATGTTGTAACCACCTATATGATTATTTAAATAGTAAATTTCATTCTTTTCATGTAGATCTACAGGTGAGCTATTAAGATATTTTTCACACCAATAAAGTGGTTTAAGTATTGGTAAATTATTCTCCTTGATTTTTTTTATATAAGATGTGTCTTTATCACTTAATAAATAGTCGTTATCAATAATTAATCCGCAAATATTTGAATTAAATAAATCAATGTTATTTTTGTGGAATTTCAGATTATAGAAAGTTTTTAAGTTCTCATTCATCATTTCCAAAATTTCAAAAGTTTTTTTATTTGTCATCACAATCCAATCTCTACGAAGATTTTTTTTAATTATTAATATATCAATTACCGCTTGAGATAAAACTATAAGAAAAAATATTTTCAATATTATATTTAAAAAAGTGAAAATCATAAAAATATTTAAATCTAATTTTTCACTCATTACATTGATATAGATATAGATAATATTTGCAGAAAATGTAATAATAGCAGTATTTAATATATTGGAAATTATTTTTTTTCCTAGAGATTTATATAAACGCTGATATTGACCTAATATATAATTAAATAATATCCAATAAATAATTAAAATAAAAATTATTAAAGTATTAGGATTACTCTTAAATATATTATTAAATTCACTTTTATAAATAAAAAAAATAATAATAGAGTCTTTTATTATTGATAGCGAGCTATATCTAGAGATAATAAAATTCATATTATTTCTTATTTTGTAATTTAATAAATATTAAATATATTATTATTATAAATATAAAAGTACATATTCTACTAGAGGCCAATATTCATTAATAAATATTTTTTATTTTTATTCCAGTAAAATCATTTTAATAATTAACGCTTCCTGCAGGATTCGAACCTGCGGCCCACTGCTTAGAAGGCAGTTGCTCTATCCAGCTGAGCTAAGGAAGC
>MDTC01241848.1_pt1 | contig 10353 bp, 8 predicted proteins | sample 811181 | NCBI WGS metagenome assembly MDTC01 (sample SAMN05326644, study PRJNA326480) | marine metagenome | isolation source: seawater | place: Pacific Ocean: North | collected 2011
AAAAAGGTTTTAGATTAGCAACTTATGCAATGTGGTGGATAAAGGCATCAATACAAGAATATATTTTGAGATCGTGGAGTCTAGTAAAAATTGGAACAACAACTGCTCAAAAAAAACTATTTTTTAATCTTAAAAAAATAAAAAACCAAATTGCACCTCAATCAGAAGGAGATTTAAGAGATAAGCACGTGGATGAAATAGCTAATAAACTTGATGTCAGTAAAGATGAAGTTATTTCAATGAACCGAAGATTGTCAGGTAAAGAGTTTTCACTGAACGCTCAAGTAGGTGAAGATGGAGATGAATGGCAAGATTGGCTGGTAGACAAAGAATTAGATCATGATCTTAAATTTGCCCATCAAGAAGAGATGGAACAAAGAAAAGATTTATTGAAAAATTCTATCAAAGTTCTAAACGATCGAGAAAGAGAAATATTATATTCTAGAAGATTAAATGAAGACCCTACAACTTTAGAAGATTTAAGTAAAAAATACAAAATTAGTAGGGAAAGAGTAAGACAAATCGAAAACAAAGCTTTTGAGAAACTCCAAAAACATATGTTACTTTTAGCTAAATCAAAGAATCTATTGCCTGCTAATTAAACTTCAAAAGGATTTTCAATTAATATCGTGTCTTCCCTTTCTGGGCTGGTAGAAATGCTAGATATTTTAGTTCCTACAAAATTTTCAACTGCATAAATATAATTTTTTGCATTCTCAGGAAGATCTTCAATATTCTTTATTCCATTAGTAGGTTTTTTCCAACCAGGAAAAGATCTGTAAATTGGTTTTATCTTTAATTGATCTTCTACTGCGGCTGGCAAGTAATCAATCTTATTTCCATTTAAATCATACTGGATACACATTTTAATTTCATCTAGTTCATCTAAAACATCTAATTTTGTTAGTGCAATACCATCGATTCCAGAAATTTTTATAGTTTGTCTAACTAAAACACCATCAAACCAACCACATCTTCTTTTGCGGCTTGTTACTGTTCCAAATTCTTTTCCTCTTGTGCCTAACATTTCACCAATACTGTCATTAAGCTCAGTGGGAAAGGGACCTTCTCCTACCCTTGTGGTATATGCTTTAGTTATTCCCAAAACATAATTTATAGAATTTGGACCACAACCAGTCCCTGTTGCTGCACTTGAGGCAACTGTATTAGATGAAGTTACAAATGGATAAGTTCCATGATCAACATCTAATAAAACACCTTGTGCTCCCTCAAACAAAATCTTCTTTTTTTGCTTTTTAAATTGATCTATTTTCAACCATACAGGTTGTGAAAATTTTAATATTTCAGGAGCAATACTTAATAAATCTTTTTTTAATTGATCTTTTTCAAAAATTTTTTTTCCTAATCCTTTTCGAATTGCATTATGGTGCTGTAATACTGACTCCAGTCTTTGATCTAAATTTTTTTTAGATCGTAAATCCATAACTCTTATTGATCTTCTTCCAACTTTATCTTCATATGCTGGTCCTATGCCTCTTCTTGTTGTTCCTATTTTTCCTTTGCCAGCAGCATCTTCTCTTATTTCGTCCATCTCTCTATGAAATGGTAAAATTAAATTTGCTGACTCTGAAATTATAAAATTTTTAGTATCTATCTGAACACCTTTTAATTGAATTTCTTTGATTTCATCTAACAATGCCCAGGGATCAATGACTACACCATTTCCGATAATAGAGACTTTATTTTTTCTTACTATTCCTGATGGCAATAATCTAAGCTTATAAGTAACTCCCTCAATTACTAAAGTATGACCAGCATTATGGCCTCCTTGAAATCTAATAACAACATCTGCTTGCTCTGAAAGCCAATCTACAATTTTTCCTTTTCCTTCATCTCCCCATTGAGATCCAACAACAACAATATTTTTCATTATTTAAATTTTTGATCTATTTTGATTGAGTTAAGATGATTAATTGGACCATGACCATTTCCATATTTTGGGTTAAATTTTATAGCATAATTTACATACTTAACGCCAAGCTCACAAGCTTTCTTAATAGGTTTTCCACATGACAAAAAAGTAGTTATTGCACTAGACAAGGTACATCCTGTTCCGTGAGTATTTTTTGTTCTGTATCTGACGCTATTGAATATTTTAATTTTTGATTTATTTACAAAAATATCTTGAACAAATTTAGAGTTTAGATGTCCTCCTTTTATTAAAACATTTTTTGCTCCATACACTAACAATTTTTTTGCAGCCAGTATCATATCTTTTTCATTGTTTATTTTAGTATTAGTTAAAATTTCAGCCTCAGGTATATTTGGAGTGATTATTGTCACTCTTTTAATTAATTTTGATTTAAGTAACTTAATTGCATTGTTATCTATTAATTTTGCCCCTCCTTTTGCAACCATTACTGGGTCAAGAACTATCCTCTTAACTTTAATTACAAATAAAGAATTAATGACTGACTCTATAACTTTTGATGAATGAAGCATTCCTATTTTTATTGCATCTGGTTTTATATCTTTTGACGTAAATATAATTTGATTTGAAATCTCTTTAGGTGCTATAGGAACTATCGATTTTACCCCTTTTGTATTTTGAGAAGTAACTGCTGTTATTGCTGTCATAGCATATGATCCAAGAGCTGTGACAGTTTTAATATCTGCTTGAATACCTGCTCCGCCAGACGAGTCTGAGCCAGCAATGATTAATATTTTTGATCTAGGTTTCAATCTATTTTATTTTTTTTAAGATAATATTCATACACTTATTAAGAAGCTTTTTGTTTTCACTTTCTCCCATAACTCTAATTTTTGACTCAGTTCCTGACTTTCTTACTAATATTCTTCCTTGTTCTTTCATTAGTTTTTCTGCAATCTTTATGGTCTTTTTAATTTCAAAATTATTAATTATTGATTTATCTTTTACTTCAATGTTCTTTAAAATTTGAGGTGTTTTATTAAATTTATAAAAAAATTCACTAGCTTTTCTTCCTTTTCTAATTGCAAACAGTACCTCTAGTGCGACTAACAAACCATCTCCTGTTGTTGCAAATTTTCCTAAAATAATATGTCCAGATTGTTCACCTCCTAAATTAAAATTATTTTTTTTCATTTTTTCTTTAACATATCTGTCTCCAACGTTTGATCTTATAAATTTTATTTTTTCAGATTTAAAAAATTTCTCTAAACCATAATTTGACATTAAAGTTCCTACAACACCTCCTTTCAACATTTTTTTATTTTTCCATCTTAATGCCAGTGCTGCAATAATTTGATCACCATCTATAATATTACCTTTTTCATCACATAAGATAATCCTATCTGCATCTCCATCAAGTGAAATGCCCAAATGAGCCTTTCTTTTCTTAACAGCTTTTTTAATATTATTTGGGTAAGTTGAGCCACAATATTTATTTATATTTAAACCATTTGGCTTTACACCAATTGAAAATACTTTTGCTCCCAATGATTTTAGTAATTTTGGCCCAGCTTTATAGCCAGCACCATTAGCACAATCAATTACTATTTTTAACCCTTTAAGATTAAAATTTTTAGTGAAATTTTTTTTTAAAATTTTAATATAATTTTCCGTTCCAGACTCTAATCTTTTTACTCTTCCCAGTTTTTCTGGAGCTGAAAGACTTTTTATAACTTTTTTATCTATTAATTTTTCAATTTTTTTTTCAATTCTATCAGACAGTTTCATGCCATCTGGACCAAATAATTTTAATCCATTATCATAATGGGGGTTATGAGATGCTGTAATCATTATTCCCATGTTTGCCTTCATGGATTTTGTTAACATTGCTAAACCATTTGTTGGCAAAGGACCTAATGTATAAACATGCATCCCTGCAGATGTAAGTCCAGAAACTAGCGCCGGCTCTAAAGAGTATCCAGATAATCTTGTATCTTTAGCAATTATTGCTGTTTGTTTCCTTTTTTTTTGTGATTTAAAGTACGTGCCTGATGCTAAACCAAATTTAAAAAACATATCACCATTTATATTCTTGCTGTTAATAGCCCCTCTGATCCCGTCTGTTCCAAAGTATTTTTTTGCCATCAGTATTTTAATATTTTTTTAAAAACTTTTATTGCTTGTTGTAATTCATTTACATCATGGATCCTTAAAACCTGAACTCCTTGCATCATCAAATAAATAGACGAAGCAACTGTTCCTCCTATTCTATTTTTAGTTTCATTTTTTCCAGATATTTCCTTAATAAATCTTTTTCTTGAATTACCTACAAGTATAGGAAAACCAAGCGAGTGAAAAATAGAAATATTTGAAATTAGATTCATATTATGTTTCAAATTTTTTCCAAATCCTATGCCTGGATCGATAACAATATTGTTATGTTTAATACCTTTTGATCTTAAAAATTTTATTGTTTTTTCAAAAAAATCATAAATATCTAATAACTCATTTTTATATCTTGGTTTTTTTTGCATTGTTTCAGGTGTGCCCTGTGAGTGTTGAATAATAAAAGGTATTTTGTAGTTTCTTAAAACATATAAGGTCTTGGAGTCATGTCTCAATCCTGAAATATCGTTTATTATTTTGATACCTAGCTCAATACCTTTCGTCATAATTTCAGATTTTCTTGTATCTAAAGATATAGGTATTTTCATACTGATCAATTTTAAAACATTTTTTATTCTGTTCCATTCTAATTTTTTACTTATCGCTTCAGATCCTGGTCTAGTAGACTCACCTCCAACATCAATAATATTAGCACCAGACTCGAACATCTTGATTGCATGTTTAACACCTTTAATCTTATTATTAAATTTTCCACCATCTGAAAAACTATCTGGTGTTAGATTTAACACTCCCATTATGTTTGGTATTTTTTGAAAATTTAGATTTGCAAAACTTTTTTTTTTTGAAGTAATATTTTTTAAATCTAATTCTATTTGCTTTTTAAGTAATTTTGGCAACCTTTTTAATTTACTAATCTCTATCTCTTTTTTTGAATGTCTTGATATGATTTCAATATGATCAAATGATATTTCTTTATTTCCATTTAGTGGGAAAGTTTTTTTTTTATCAACTAAAAACTTTGATTTTTTACCATAATAGAAATTACACGCTCTTGTGTAATATCTTCTCATAAATTTTTAATGAACAATTTTAGGTTTAAGACCCATGGCACTTAATGAAGAACTTTTTTCCTCTTCTACTTTTAGACCCTCTTTGTCTGCGGGATAAATATTTTTATTTATTAAATTTTCAATTTCTTCACCTGATAGAGTCTCGTAAGTTAATAAAGCTTTCGCTAGCTTGTGTAAGTCATCAATTTTTTCAGTTAACACTTTTCTTGCTCTCTCATAACCTTTGTCTACTATTTTTCTAATTTCTGAGTCGACTTTTCTAGCTGTTTCCTCAGACATATTTTGTTGCTTAGCTACTGATCTTCCTAAAAAAACTTCCTCTTCATTTTCACCATAAGCTACTGGTCCTAACTCTTTACTTAAGCCTGCTTTCATAACCATAGCTCTCGCTCTTTTAGTTGCCTGTTCAATATCGCTTGAGGCACCAGTAGTAACTTTATCTTCACCAAAGATTATTTCTTCTGCCACTCTTCCTCCCATTGCGATAGCTAATTGAGCATGCAATTGTTCTCTAGTTTGAGAAAGCTCATCTCTTTCTGGTAGCTGCATTACCATCCCAAGAGCTCTTCCTCGAGGAATAATAGTTGCTTTGTGAATAGGGTATGCTGCACTTTCATTGATTGTAACAATTGCGTGTCCAGCCTCATGATATGCAGTTAAAGTTTTTTCTTCTTCTGTCATTACCATTGATTTTCTTTCTGACCCCATCATTACTTTATCTTTTGCTTCTTCAAATTCGTTTAAAGTAACAATTCTTTTATTTTTTCTAGCTGCTAACAAAGCGGCCTCATTAACTAAATTAGCTAAATCTGCACCTGAAAAACCTGGAGTTCCTCTAGCAACAGTTCTTAAATTTACGTCTGGAGCCATTTTAATTTTTTTAACATGAACTTTTAAGATTTTTTCTCTACCAATAATATCAGGGTTGGCAACAACAACTTGTCTATCAAATCTTCCTGGCCTCAATAAAGCTGGGTCTAAAACATCAGGTCTATTTGTAGCTGCAATAATTATAACACCCTCATTAGTATCAAAACCATCCATTTCAACTAAAAGCTGATTTAAAGTTTGCTCTCTTTCATCATTACCACCACCTAAACCTGCTCCACGACTTCTACCAACAGCATCAATTTCATCTATAAAGATAATACAAGGAGAATTTTTTTTACCTTGTTCAAACATATCTCTCACTCTTGATGCCCCAACTCCTACAAACATCTCAACAAAGTCAGATCCTGAAATTGTAAAAAAAGGAACACCAGCTTCTCCAGCTATTGCTCTTGCTAAAAGAGTTTTACCTGTGCCTGGAGGACCAACTAATAATGCACCTCTAGGAATTTTTCCTCCGAGTCTACTAAATTTTTTAGGATCTTTTAAGAATTCTACGATTTCTTCTACCTCTTCTTTTGCTTCTTCAACACCTGCTACATCATTAAAAGTTACTTTGCCTTTTAATTCATTCATCATTTTTGCTTTGGATCTTCCAAATCCCATTGCTCCACCTTTTCCTCCTTGCATTTGTCGCATGAAAAAAATCCATACTGCAATTAATAACAGCATTGGAAACCATGAAAGCAACACTCCAAATAATGAAGGCATTTTTTCGTCTATTGGCGCTGCAGATATACTAACCCCTTTTTCAGAAAGTTTTTCAATCAAATTTGGATCATTAGGAGAGTAAGTAGAAAAATTATTTCCGTTAGAATAAACGCCCTTAATATTATTTCCTTGAATTTCAACTTTTAAAACTTCACCTTTATCAACAGAATCCAAAAAGTCAGAAAATATAATTTGATTATTTCCTCTAACATTTGGTTGAGGATTTTTAAACATATTGTAAAGCCCTATTGTTAAAAAAACTATTACAGCCCACATTGCGAGGTTTTTTAAATTCATATCAATAAGATAAGAATTATTCTAAATTAAACAAGTGTCAAAATTAGTATTCTTTATAAATTATTACAGTATGGTTTACTTTTTTGATGATACAGCCACCTAATGTCTCTTTTTTAAATATATTTTTCTTAATTTTACCTAATATATGATCGATTTTTTTACCCCTCGATGGATTATATTTACCCCCAATAAATTGAATAGAATCTGAAAATGATCTAAACACAACCTCATTTGCATGGTTAAAAAAATTGCTATCTAATATTAATTCATTTTTTTCTCGATGAAAAAACGAATTCTTTTTTTTATTTTGATTTACGTAAAAAGACAAAGCTTCATTAGACTTTTTTAAGTTTTTTAGTGTTAAGAAAAGTTTATCTTTACTAAATCCATTTTCTTGAAAATCATTAATCAGCTTTCTCATCCGAATTCTTGTGTATTTTGCGTCATCATTTGAGGGGTCATTAACAAAAAAATCAAATACTTCACTAGAAATAAATTTTAAATCTTTTTTATTAAAATTTAATAATGGTCTTATAATATTAATTTTACCAATTTTTGTTTTTTTTTCTAATGAAATTAACCCTTTTAATCCACTTCCTCTTATCATTCTTATAAAAAAATTTTCAAATAAATCATCTAAGTGATGGCCCAAAACAAGGTTCTTTATTTTTAATTTATTACACTTTGAAAATAATAAATCGTATCTTTTTTTTCTGGCTAAAGATTGAATATTATTAAATGGTTTTTTCCCATACCATGTTAAAATTTCAGATTTAATGTGAAAATTATTTAGAATCTTTTTAACCTCTTTTGCTTCTTTAGTAGATTCTTCTCTTAATTTATGGTCTACGATGAGATATCTGCTTTTAATTTTTTTTCTAATTGAGTATATTTTGCACAAAAAAGCCAATGCCAGGCTGTCAGGACCACCTGATACTGCAACGACAAAATCTTCGTTTATGTCAATTTCTTTTTCAAATAAATTAAAAAACTTATTTATTTTTTTATTACTTAATTTTTTTTTTAAAATTTTAGGAATTTTGTTTACATTCAAATTTTTGAGACTCATATTTGGCTTTTTGAATAACAGATTGATTTGCTTTTGGATATTGTTTTTCAACTCCATTAATCATTTTACATCCTTGGTCTTTTTCCCCAATCTGAACCATTGATACGCCTAATTTTAATAAGTTTATTGGAGCCTTTTTCCCTTTAGGGTACTTTTGATATCCTTCTAAATATGCAGAGGCTGCATCTGTATAAAGTTGTCTTATTCTAAATGTTTCTGCGTACCAGTACTGAGCATTTCCTGCAAGCTCATGTTCTGGATTTGTTAGAACAAATTCTCTGAAGGCTTTTTCAGCTGTTGGATAATCTCCAATTTTTAAAAAACTAGTGGCAAATTCATATTGTTTATTTGGGTTTTCATCGGGTAATATTTTTTCTTCTGATTTGAAAGTTTCAGTCACTATTGAAGCTGTTGTTTCTACAGATTGTGTTTGTTGGGTAGTCTCATTTGTCAAAGTATCTTTATATGAAATAGAGCCTAAATCTTGAGCCTCTGATGAGCCTGGTAATAAACTATTATCAGGTTTAATTTTTTTAGAAACTTTTTTGTTAAATTCACCTGTGTCAATAAAACTTTCAATATCTTGAAATCTAATTTGATTATCTGCTTGAACTTTTGATAATCTATTTGATAACTTATCTAATTTAAAATTAATCTCTTCAAATCTATTTGTTAATTGTTGAAACTGATTTTCAATTTCGGACAGCTTTAAAAGATGTCTTGTAAGAACATCCTCTGAATTGCTGTTTAAATTAGATGAACTTGATGGGTTGTTATTTGTAGAAATCGATCCTGAGTAAACTGCTTTTTCAAGAGTTTTGATATCTTTCTGAATTAATTCAAGAACCTCATTTAAATCATGATTTTCAGCTAACGTATTTGAAGTAATTAATATATTTAAAAATAAAAATAATTTTAAAATTAAAAGGTTTTTTAAACGCATTGATGATTATTTATGTTTAAAATAATGGCGAAAAAAAGACCTCTCAAACTCATTGTTTGAGAGGTCTTATAAAATTAATTAATATCGATTAATTTGCTTTAACCGTAACTGATCTTCTGTTTTTTGACCAGGCAAGAGGATTTGAACCAGAGTCTACTGGTCTTTCTTTACCATAACTTAAAACAGAAATTCTGTTAGATGAAATCCCATATGTCATTAAGTAATCTTTTGCTGAATTAGCTCTTCTTTCACCTAATGCTAAGTTGTACTCTCTTGTTCCCCTTTCATCTGCATGTCCTTCTAAAACAATTGTTACATCTGAATTCTTTCTTAACCAGGCAGCTTGTTTTCTTAAAGTCTCTCTCGAAGCTGTAGTTAAAACTGACTCATTTGTTGCAAAGAAAACTCTGTCTGGAACACCTGATGCTAAATACTCTACTGTATCTTTACCTGTGTAAACATCACCTTGCAATTTTGTTGAAACTTTTTTTGTTGCACAAGCACTAAGCACAAAGCATGCTAACACAACTAAAAGTGAATTTTTTAAAATTTTGTTTAATTTCATTATTGCTCCTTGATCAATATTCTTTTAGCTTACTTTTTCACAACTAATTAGATCTTTCAAGTTAAAAAATCAAGCCTTTTAATGCTAATTACTCAATAATGATGACCATGATGGGTCTGACCCATCTAAAGGTGTCTTTACTTTTCTTTCATTATAGCCTGTTAAATCAATAGACCATAATTTTGCTGAGAAACCATCGCCTTTTTCATCTGTTTTTGTCTCTCTATAAAAGATCAAAACTCTTCCATTTGGAGACCATGATGGTGCCTCTTGATAGAAGTTCTCTGTTAAAAGTCTCTCACCACTACCGTCGGTTCTCATAACTCCTATATAAAATTTTCCTTTATGAAGTTTAGTAAAAGCTATTAAGTCACCTCTTGGTGACCAAACGGGGGTTCCATATATTCCATTTCCGAAAGATATTCTTTTAACATTCGAACCATCACTTTTCATAACATATATTTGTTGGTATCCACTTCTATCTGAATTGAAGCAAATATATTTTCCATTAGGAGAATAAGATGGTGAAGTGTCAATTGATGGGTGATTTGTTATCTTTTCAACAATTCTATTTTCTAAATCCATTGTGTAAATATCTGAGTTACCATCTTTAGCAAAACTCATAATTATTTTTTTTCCGTCAGGAGAAAATCTCGGAGCAAAAGTCATGCCTGGAAAATCTCCCACTACTTCTTGCATCCCTGTTTCAATATCAAGCAAATATACTCTAGGTAAATTTCTAAAATAAGAAAGATAAGTAACCATCTGACTTGTTGGATTAAATCTTGGAGT
>MDTC01044626.1_pt1 | contig 10352 bp, 9 predicted proteins | sample 811181 | NCBI WGS metagenome assembly MDTC01 (sample SAMN05326644, study PRJNA326480) | marine metagenome | isolation source: seawater | place: Pacific Ocean: North | collected 2011
CGTCGAGTAGGTCCTGAATTGTTGAGGTTGGCTTTATTGTTTTTGAGGCTAGATTTGAGATTTTGAGCTCATTTGTTGGATACCGACTGTATATTGATCCCGATGTATCCCATCCGTTCTTTTTTAAATAATTTCCAATGCTCATCAGCACGTCATCCCAGCTATTGAAGAGATCAATTTTGCCATCTGCATTTCCATCGACAGCATAATTTCTATAGCTGGAAGAAATGAATTGAGGCGCACCCATTGCACCTGCGTATGAACCCTTGATGTCCATAATCGAGAAACCTTCTTCTCTGCAAAGATAGAATAGGTTGATCAATTCACTTCTAAAAAATTTTGATCTAGGAGGATATCCAGTTGCAAGCGTATAGAGCGAATCTACAACTTTATAATTTCCCTGAATTCTTCCGAAGTAAGTTTCAACGCCTAATATTCCGAGCAAAATCTTTTTTGGTATGCCCATCTCGTTTGCAGCACGGTCAATGATTTCTTCATGTTGTCTTGCAAAAAGGACCCCTGCAGCGATTCTTTTATTTGTCACAAAGATCTTTTTATATTCTGGCCACGTTTTTGTTCTTTCAGCTGGTTTTGAAATCGATTCAATCAATTCGGGTAAAAACTTCATATTATCGAAAATATTTAGAACATATTGTTCGTCAAAACCATGTTCCTGAATTAATTCATCAATGAGAAGGCTCTTTTCTGCTTCTTGATCATTAGAAGCCTGTGCAGAATGAAAACTAATGGCAAAGACTGGAATAATGATGAAAAGTTTTATTTTAAGAATCATTTTTAATCCTCATTTTGGTATCAATCGCTTATGTGTATGCAATGACATAAGTATACCGAGACTGGCCATTAGCGTAAGACTAGAGGTTCCGCCTTTGCTTATCAACGGGAGCGGCACTCCAACAACTGGAAGTAGTCCAGAAGTCATCCCTATATTGACGAAGACATATATAAAAAACGTTAGACTGATACTTGATGCAGCCAATCTTGAAAAAAGGTCGTCAGAATTGATGGCAATCAAAAGACCTCTTCCCACTATAAAAAGGTAAATCGATATGATGAATAGAACACCAATTAATCCAAATTCTTCGGCCAATATTGAGAAAATAAAATCCGTTGTTCTTTCGGGTAGAAAATCTAATTGCCCCTGAGTTCCATTCAGCCAACCTTTGCCAAACAAGCCTCCTGACCCAATTGCAATTTTTGATTGAATGATATGGTATCCAGCACCAAGATGATCTTTTTCTGGATCAAGAAAAGTTAGAACTCTTTGCTGCTGAAAGGGATGAATTGTTTTCCAAATGAATGGAAGGCACCCCAAGAAAAGAATAATTGCTGAAAAAAGATAACGCTTTTTTATTCCTGACAGGAAAATAATCACTAACCCAGAAAAAGCAATTAGAACAGATGTTCCAAGATCAGGTTGTTTAAAGATTAGTGCGGTAGGGAGAAGTACAAGAATTAAAGATGCCACAATATTTATATTATTTAATGGAATTGACCCAGATGCGATGTATCTTGCAACAATCAAAGGCATAGCTATTTTGAGAAGCTCTGAGGGCTGAAAGGAGATTCCTATGTCTATCCACCTAGTTGCATTATTTCTTGTTTCCCCAAAGAAGAAGACCGCTATCAGAAGAATTAAACAGACTGCATATAGCCATGGAGATATTCTTGAATAAAATAAAGGGCTAAATTGTGCAGCTACAATCATAGCTAGAATTGATAGGCCAATACTTATCAAATGAGACATTAAAAAGTTTTCACTGCTATTGGATGCTGAAAATATTGCGATGGCACTGACTCCGCTGGCTAAGAGGACTGCTATCATCAATGGCATGTCTATATGTAATTGATACATTAAGCCCTCTTTGGATTGGATTTGCCATGTATCAATTGGATTCATCAAGTGCTCTTCCTCCAATTTCTAAGAATTTACTAAACATTCTTTCAGCAACTGGTACAGCAGCCACTCGGCCACCACCACCATTTTCAACAATCACAGCAACGACAATTTCTGGATTATTTATGGGTGCGAATCCAACAAAGAGCCCATGATCTCTCAGCTCTTCAGGTACATCATCTCCAGAGCGTTTATCCATACTGAATACCTGTGAAGTACCAGTCTTTCCTGCAATATTTGAATTTTCAGGAAAGAGACCATATGCCGTGCCCCTTTTTTCATTGACAACAGCATACATTCCATCGAATATAACGTCCCAATATTGTTGATCAATCCCTATGAGGTGATCAGTTTTTTCAGCTTCATTTTTTAGAATCTCGCCAGAATCATTTAAATATATTTGCTTCAAAATATGAGGTTTATAGGCATAACCTCTATTGGCGATAATTGACGTTGCATATGCCAATTGGAGTGGTGTTGCAAGCATATATCCTTGTCCTATCCCGGCGATCACTGTTTCACCTAGATACCAGTTTTGGTTCTGCTTCGATTTAAAATTATTTTCCTTCCACTCTTTACTTGGAACCACACCATCTTTTTCTGAGGCCAAATCTATTTCTGTTTCTTTGCCGAGATTAAATTTTTTTAAAAAAGCACTCATTCTTTCAATTCCCATTTCAACCGCAGATTCATAAAAATAAACATCACAGGAAGCTTGAATTGCTCTTTTCGTATTTACAGAACCATGTGTTGACCAATCACCAAAGGGTCTGGAATAATTTGGGAGCTTAAACTCACCTTCACATGTGTGATAGTATTCTGAATCAACAATGCCCATATCAAGTGCACCAAGCGCAAGCATTGGTTTCACAGTAGATCCAGGCGGATATTGTCCTGCTATTGCCCTATTGAATAGAGGCCTTTTTTTATCGCTATTTAATTTATTAAATTCAGCTTGTGTGAGACCTAGGCTTATGGCGGTTGGATCAAAAGATGGCACACTGATCATAGCAAGGATTTCTCCATTCCTTGGATCCAGTGCCACAACTGACCCTTTTTTACCTGACATTGATTCATAAGCAGTTCTTTGCAATTCGCTATTTAGAGTCAATATGATGTCATTGCCTGTTGCAAACGCATCTTTTTCAATTTCATCCATTACTCGGCCCCTAGCATTAACCAAGAGTTTCTGCTTACCAGGAGTGCCTCTTAAAATATGCTCATACTCTCTTTCAATGGCTGATTTGCCAATTTGTTCTTTGCCTGTATAAAAACCGGGATCAAATCTCTCATAATCTCTGTTTGAGATAGAGCCCATATAGCCAACAACATGGGCATATATTTCATTTTGAGGGTAATTTCGCGTGAGTCTTGACTTAATATCAAATCCTTTAAGCAACATTCTATTATTGGCTAATATTGCTATCTCCCTCTCATCCAAATTTCTTTTGATCACAATGCTTTTGAATTGAAGATTTTTACGGACCCTTTCCTTGATAGTTTTTATTTCATCCTTACTTAGGATGCCCAAATCTGTCAGAGATAAGAGTGAATTATCTAATTGGCTTACTTGTTCCGGAACCATTTCTAATTGAAATTTAGGTTTATTTTCTGCAATTACTTCACTGTTTCTATCAAAAATGAGTCCTCTGGGAGCAGGAATAGATTCGGTCCTTAGGGTATTGTTCACTGATCTTAAGCTTAGCTCATCTGACTCAATAACCATGAGATAGATTAGTCTCGAAATGATTAGACCCCCTAATAAAAGTATTGCCAAGGAAGAAAATATAATTCGATTCAAAAAGACCGATCTTTCTGCTTCTTGTGTTTGTTTGGTTTTAAAGTTATCTATCATGCTTCAAAAAAATAATTTTGAAGTTTTTGAAGTATTCTCATGAAGATCGGCCAAATCAGAGCCGCAATGAAGATGCTCAACCATTCTTCAGTGACAAAGAGTACTCGGCCACTGAATCCCCTAATCCAAAGGGATATTAGATTTCCAAAAGAAAGCAAAAAAAGCGTTACAACCATAATTTGCCAATCAGGATACACTCTTATCTGAAATCTGAATTGATAAGATAAGTAACTGATCACAGATAGAACTAAGGCGTTTTCCCCCAGTAAACCTCCTTGAAGAAGATCCAATAAAAGGCCAATCGATGAGGCAGCAAACACCCCCATTAAGGAAACGTTCATCATTGAGAAAAAAATGACAGCAAGCGCAACCCATTCAATTCTGATTCCATAAAAAAAATGCGGTAAAGGCATTATTGTCATCATGGTTGTTAGAAGCATGATGAGCCAGACAAAAATCAAATTATTAATTTTCTTACTCACCCTCAGAGACCTCAGTTTGAATAACCCATATTTCATTAATGACTTCTAGGTTTGCAAATGGCGAGAGATCAATGGCCAATAAATTCTCGCCTTCTATCCTCTCAACTCTTGTTATCTCTCCTACCGGGAATCCCTCTGGATATCTTCCACCTAAGCCTGAAGTAATAACAGCATTGCCTTTTTTTGCTTTTGAATTTGGTGGCAATGATCTGATCTCCAAACGATTTATATCTCCTGTTCCATAGGCTATTGCTCTTTCTCCAGTGCTCGTAATTTCAATTGGAATTGCATGTTCAAGATCCGCAATAAGCAATATCTCTGATGAAAAAACTTGATCTCTAATTACATGCCCTATAATTCCATATGGGTCAGCAATAGCATCACCAATATTTACTCCATCAATGCTGCCTTTATTTATTGTGATTTGACGTCTGTCAAGTACTGGGCTTGTTGCGATGATATCAGCAAATAAAAAATTCTTTTTTCTATCTGGGTAAGAGCCTAAAAGTTCATACAGACGTTTATTTTCTGCATCCAGCTTGTAAACTTCCTGCAATTGAGATTTGAGCTGGATATTTTCCTCTTTCAACTTCTTATTTTCATTAATGATTGAAGCTCTTTCTGAGAGTCTTAGACTCAATCCTTGAAGGGTATTTTTAGGAAGGTTGGCGACATAAGTTACGGGGTATGAGAATACTGATAGATATGTCCGAAGCGTTTTACTGTATCCGTCTTTAGTATCCTGATACATCAGTACACACGAAACGATGATTACAAAAATCAATCGATAGGACGAGTAATTTTTTTCATAACGGTTGATTCTTTGACCGGGATTGATTGCCATGGTAGCCGGTATCGAATGACTTAGTTTAGGTCAAAAAAGTCTGCCCCTTTTTCGTCGAGGATGTCAATAATCCTGCCTCCTCCTCTTGCTACGCAAGTTAAAGGATTTTCAGCAATTAAAACCGGTAACCCAGTTTCTTCAGCTAAAAGTTTTTCTATGTTTTGAAGAAGGGCGCCACCTCCGGTCAGAACAATACCTCTTTCTGCTATATCAGATCCAAGCTCAGGAGGGGTTTGTTCCAGAGCAGATTTTAATGCATTAGCAATTCCTTGCAGAGGTTCTTGCAATGAATCTAATATCTCATTGCTATTCAAGGTGAATGTCCTGGGAACTCCTTCTGAAAGGTTACGTCCTTTAACAGAGATTTCAGAAACTTTGTCAGTAGGGTATGCACATCCAATCTCGTGTTTTATTTTTTCAGCTGTTGCCTCACCAATGAGAATCCCATAATTTCGCCTAATAAAATTAATGATTGCCTCATCAAATGTATCACCACCTATCTTGACTGAGTTTCCATAAACGATCCCATTTAATGAGAGAACAGCAATCTCTGAAGTCCCACCACCAATATCAACAACCATTGATCCTCTTGCTTCATGAACTGGAAGCCCTGCACCTATTGCAGCAGCCATTGGTTCTTCAACGAGGAATACTTTTCTTGCGCCAGCCCCCTCTGCAGATTCTCTTATAGCCCTTCTTTCAACTTGAGTTGATCCATAGGGTACGCATACCAAAACTCTTGGGTTTGGTGTGAATATCCTGTTGCCATGTGCTTTTTTAATGAATGCTTGTAGCATTGCTTCTGTGACTATAAAGTCAGCTATTACGCCGTCCTTAAGTGGTCTAATTGCCTCAATTGTTCCAGGTGTTCGCCCAAGCATTGCTTTCGCGTCTGCGCCAACGGCTACAACTGTTTTTGTGGGTTTACCATTTTCGCTTCTTAGTGCTACTACGGAAGGCTCGTTGAGGACAACGCCTTTACCCTTGGCATAAACCAGCGTATTCGCCGTGCCAAGATCGATCGAAAGATCATTCGAAAAATAACCAATAATATTCTTAAACATTTCTTAGTTGAAAAAAAACTCAGACAAGACACATACTCTAACAACCTGTAGGATTTTCAGCAACAGGAAGTTATCATTAGTGTTATATTTTTAGCCAATTGTCATGAGCATCGATAAATCAGATATAGAACACTTGTGCAACCTCTCAAAATTAAATTTGGATGATGAGGAGCAATCTGTATTTTTGAGTCAAATGCAGTCTATTCTTGACATGATAGAAGAGCTTGAGGAGGTCGATACAGGTGATATTGAGCCAATGGCTCATCCATTAAAAATGACCCAAAGACTTAGAGTTGATGAAGTTACAGAGTTCAATGACAGAGAAAGATATCAGAAGAATACAGACTTCGCTGAAGATGGTTTTTATAAAGTCCCTAAAGTGATCGACTGATGAAACGCCATACAGTAAAAGAACTTCAAAGCATGATTGCAGATCACTCAGCTTCCTCGCGAGAAATCTATAAGCTCTATAACAGTCGGATCAGAGCAATGAATGATTCAATCAATGCTTTTATATCCATAGAAAGCGATGATTTTTCATCTGCGAACAAAAAAGCTAATTCAGAAATAAGTGGAGTTCCTTACGCTGTGAAGGATATTTTTTGCAGTGAAGGCGATCAAACAACATGCGGTTCAAAAATGTTATCGAATTTTGTTTCTCCATATGACGCCACTGTAGTTAAGAACTTAAGAGAAAAGGGTACAGTCATATTGGGTAAGACAAATATGGACGAGTTCGCAATGGGCTCATCGAATGAAACCAGTTTCTTTGGAAATGTAAATAATCCATGGGACCTGGAAAGAACACCTGGTGGATCCTCAGGCGGTTCAGCAGCTGCAGTTGCTGCTGGAATGGCACCGATTGCACTTGGGACAGATACTGGGGGGTCTATTAGACAACCAGCTGCTTTGACTGGAATCACAGGCCTAAAACCCACATATGGAAGATGTTCAAGATTTGGGATGATTGCATTTGCTTCAAGTCTTGACCAAGCTGGAATTCTGTCGATTTCAGCAGAGGATTCAGCAATTTTTTTGGAGCATATGGCTGGCTATGATGAGAAGGATTCAACTTCTTCTAAGGAAACAGTGCCTAAGTTTACAGATTTTTTAAACAATGATTTGGCAGGAAAAGTTGTTGGCTTGCCAAAGGAATTTTTTGATGGGAATTTAGATTCAAGATTTCAAGAACTGGTGACTGATTCCATTAGTGAATATGAAAAAATGGGCGTCATATTTAAAGATATAAGTTTGCCGAATATCAAATACTCCGTACCAACATATTATGTTGTTGCTCCTGCAGAGTGCTCATCTAATCTTGCAAGATATGATGGTGTCCGATTTGGACACCGATCAACTGATGTCAAAGATCTAGATGCTTTTTACAAGCAAACTAGAAAAGACGGATTTGGGCAGGAAGTTAAAAGAAGAATAATTACAGGTACGTATGTTCTTTCTGCTGGATATTATGATGCATATTACCTTAAAGCACAGAAGGTCAGGCAGCTGATCAATCAAGATTTTCTGAATGCCTTCAAGGAAGTTGATTTCATCATGGGACCAACTACTCAGCAATCAGCATTCAAATTGGGTGAAAAGGTTGATGACCCAGTCAGCATGTATATGAATGATATTTATACTATCTCATCAAACTTATCAGGAGTGCCTGCCATTTCTCATCCAATTGGTTTTGTCGATAAACTTCCATTTGGATTGCAAATTATTGCTCCGCATTTCAAAGAACATGAGTTGCTTAATATTACGCACAAATATCAGATGGCAACGGATTGGCATTTGCAAACACCTGAAATATGCAGAGAGATAGATTGATGAGTTGGGAAACAGTAATTGGTCTTGAAATCCATGTTCAACTTGATACGAAGAGTAAAATATTTTCAGGCGCGTCAGCCACATATGGCTCTGAACAAAACACCAATACATCGCTTGTAGATCTAGGCTATCCTGGAGTCCTTCCAGTCTTAAACAAAGACGCGGTCATGATGGCCATAAAGTTTGGCCTTGCAGTCGATGCGGAGATCAGTCGGAGATCAATCTTTGCAAGAAAAAACTATTTTTATCCCGATTTACCAAAGGGCTATCAAATCAGCCAATACGAATTGCCAATCGTTCAAACTGGTTCTATGGAGATCCGGTTGAATGATGGGTCAAAAAAAGTTATTGGTATCACCAGAGCACACCTTGAGGAAGATGCTGGAAAATCAATACATGATAAGTTTACCAATGAAACAGCAATTGACTTAAACAGGGCAGGCACTCCGCTCTTAGAAATTGTTTCAGAACCTGATATTAGGTCGGCTGAAGAGGCATCAGCATATATGCAGAAGATTCATCAACTTGTTAGGTATCTGAAAATATCAGATGGAAATATGCAGGAAGGCTCATTTAGATGCGATGCAAATGTTTCAGTTCGCCCCTCAGGCCAAAATGAATTAGGTACAAGAACAGAGGTTAAAAATATCAACTCTTTCCGTTTTGTAGAGAATGCAATCAACTATGAAGTAGAGAGACAAATTGATCGGCTAGAAGATGGTGATGAGATTGTACAAGAAACTCGTCTTTATGATCCAGACAAGGATGAAACTCGCCCTATGAGAAGTAAAGAGGAAGCAAATGATTATCGTTATTTTCCTGACCCTGATCTCCTTCCTTTAGAAATTGATGATGAGACCATTGAGGAGATAAGAAAATCCCTACCCGAGTTATTTGATGCAAAAGTAAAAAGATATACAGAAGTCCTAAAAATCAAAGAAAATGATGCGGAAGACATTGCAAGGAATATGCAGATAGCAGAGTATTTCGAGGCTATACTTGAAACCTTCAACAGCGATGCTCAATTAATATCAAACTGGATATTATCCGAGGTCACTGCAGTGCTGAACAGAGAAAACATAGAAATCAATGCATTTCAAATTGAGCCAAGCAGATTGGCATCTCTGTTATCCAGAATAGAAGACAATACAATCTCATCTAAAATTGCTAAAGATCTTTTCAATCAAATGCTGAGTAGTGATGAGACAGCAGATGAAATGATAGAAAAACAGGGACTAGAGCAAATAACAGATGAGGATTCAATCAGTCAATTTGTCGCAGAAGTATTGGATGAGTTTTCAGAACAGAAAGATCAATATTTAGCTGGAAAAGAGCAAGTTTTAGGGTTCTTAGTTGGCCAGGTCATGAAGCGCTCACAAGGGAAAGCAAACCCTAAATTGGTAAATGAACTCATTATTCGTCAAATTAAAGGATAAATGATAATAGAAGCAGATAATATATAAATAGATACATTTAGACTCATTTAGATACTTATATATCAATTATCATGCTTTTTTACAGAAATTTTTCGAACAACATTGTGTTGGAGATCTAAAACAAGCATCTCATTGTATTTTTCTTTTCCAATAATTACTTTTAAGGCACTGTTTGCAATCAACATCCCTATAGTTCCAGCTACTGTTGATAAAACACCTGCACCATCGCAATCCTCAAGGCTCTCGTCCATTAAACTATAAACAGAATTCAAGCATGGACTTTCATCATTAGCATGATCAAACGCAATAATTTGTCCCTCAAATCTTATTGCAGTCCCAATTACATGTTTCGTTTTCGTAGATCTACATGCATCATTTATTTGAAGCCTAGAAGAAAGATTATCAGTTGCATCTATCACAAGATCGCTATCGTTAACTAATTTCTCGAGACGATTTCCAATAATTCTTTCGCTAATTGCAGAGATTTTGGTTTCTGGATTTAATGAGGATAATGTTTCTTGAGCTGCCAATGCTTTGTTAGTTCCTATATGATCTGGCCGATAAATAATTTGTCTTGGTAAATTTGTTTCATCTACCGTGTCAAAATCAACCAGATTAATTTTACCTACCCCAGCATTGTTTAGATATAAACTACATATTGACCCGAGACCCCCAATACCAAAAATCGTAATGCAAGATTTTGAAATCTTTTCTTGTGTTTCTTGATTAAAACTCTCAAGGCTCAAGTGATTTTGATATCTCAATTTATTCATTTAGAAATATTCCAGATATTGTCCTTGGAATGTTTTGAATATCTTTTGACTTTTTTATTCTTGAATATCCAGCTTTTTTCATTTTTCTAATACAAAAATCTGCTTGATCATAACCATGTTCTAGCATTAACCATCCTCCATGTTTAAGAAACA
>MDTC01146389.1_pt1 | contig 10352 bp, 8 predicted proteins | sample 811181 | NCBI WGS metagenome assembly MDTC01 (sample SAMN05326644, study PRJNA326480) | marine metagenome | isolation source: seawater | place: Pacific Ocean: North | collected 2011
CTGGCATTTGCGATCAAGGAATATTCCCCGAAAGGAGAGATCGTCCGAACGATTAAGACAGATTTGCCGGAGCTCGGCGGGAGGCTGAAGAAGAATTGGCCCTTTACAGCAATTCTTCTCGAAGGTGGTCGAATCATGGCGAATCTAACGAATGGGAATAAGACGGTTATCTTCGATAAGGAGGGTGGGGTAGATTGGGTTTTTGCGAGCCCCCAGTGCGCCGACCCCTGTGGCGGACAGTTCCTTGAGAATGGAAATATTGTCGCCTGCCAGTATGGGTCCAGGGGAGATGCCATGCCTGATGCGATGGAAATCAATTCTAAAAAAGAGGTGGTTTGGCAATTTAAGGCGGCAAATTTTAGAGGGGTCCATGAGATTCATGTCCTCACCACGAACGGAAAAGCTGCGGGGGGATTGCGCTAGAAATCAGTCGCTTCTTCGAGGGCGGGAGCTCATGAGGAGTCGGGTGGCGGCGATTGGAAGTAGCCCAATGATAGCAGCGGCGACTGCAACTTTAAGGCCAGGGTAGATTCGGGGACGATTCAGACAGAGAGCTCTTAGCGAATCTCTCACGACTTTATCAGCGGGAACGTAAAAGGACTCCTGCACGGGAAGTTTGCCAGAGCTGCCGCGGCGAGCGACTTCGCCAAAACCAGTCCTTACCGGACCTGGGCAAACGGCAAGGACACGAACTCCTTGATCAGAGAGCTCAAGGCGAAGTGCTTCACTGAAGCTTGTGACATAAGATTTGGTTGCGGAATAAACTGCAAAGTCGGGAATTGGCATCAAGCTTGCTAGTGAACTGACATTGAGGATCGCTCCCTGGCGTGCTAATAGACTTGGGAGAAGGGCATGAGAAAGATGAGTGAGTGCCTCAATATTTAGGCGGATCATTTTTTCGGTCTTAGACCAATCTGAGGAACGGAACTCTCCGTAGTCTCCCATGCCGGCGTTGTTAATTAGTAGATCAGGACAAAGATCCGCTTGTGACAGAGAATTGATGAGATGGTCTCGCCTAGTGTCACTGACAAGATCGGAAGCAAAGACCTTGATCCGAAGATGGGGGAAATTAGCCACCAAATCGGTGGCGATCTCTTCAAGAAGTTTTTCCCGCCGCGCGACGAGGATCAAAGTTTCTACGGAAGGAGCCAGTTGGCGGGCATATTCAAGACCTAGGCCGGAGCTGGCTCCTGTTATGAGAGCGCAACGGAACTCAAGCAGGGGTCCGAAAGCTGACATGATTTTTATAGAGATTAACCCTGTGGAGGCTGACCTTGTTGATTATCATCCACCTTGATGATTCTTAGTGGGAGGCGCTGAATGAGTTCGTCGTCAACAATGATATCGACCGAGTAAACACCAGCACGAGGGAAGGTAAGACCTTGGAAACCAACAATGAGGTGTCGAGTCATAAAAGCAACATTATCAGGTATCTGGACCGGCATGGCACCTTTAATAGGCATCTTCTCGTTGACCGGTTTGCCGTCCTCATCAATTATCGAAATTTGTAAATCGTGGTTTCCGTCGTCTTCGGGGGTGAAGCAGAAGCGCATAGCAAGCGAGCACTGAGGGTGCACAATTGGGGTGGCTTTGGCGGCAAGGGCATCGAAGGTTCCGGAGATGACCATTTTGCCTTGGTATTCGGCAGCGAAATCGCAGAGAGTGGCTACTTGTAAGTCCATAATAGTATTTAGAAAAAGGGCGCCGGTCGAGGCACGGTCTCTACGTGCCTTGTCAGGTCGCTAAGGTAAAGGGCAAAGCCGCAAATTAGCGGTCGCTCGGAATCTCAGGTGGCTTGCGGGGGGGATCACTTGGTATCTCTGGTTTTACCGGAATTGCTTCTGGAATAACTTCTTCATCTGGGACGGTTGGAAGAGGTGGTTTGTTAGCGGATCTATCTGCCGGAATGACTGGGATGGCTTTTGGGATATCTGCAGGAATTTCGGTCAGGCCCTGTCTGGTTGTTGAGATAGCGGGATTTCCCGACAGTGCTTCCTCATCTTCAACGATGATTGCTCTGGGGATATCTACTGGGATTTCGCCGTTACCCAGAGTAGGTAAGGGAATAGTAGGGGTGGACAGGTCTTCTTCATCTTCAACCACAATCGCTTTTGGAATCATATCTCCTGAGATAATGGGTTGGCCATCCTCTTCGCTAATAATCATCGCGCGGGCTGCAGGTAATAAGTTCTCTTCAATTTCAGTTTTGAAGTTGAGGAAAAATCGACCCACCATCGGAGCGGCTTTTCTTCCTCCACCAACAGTTTCGCCGGGCGCTCCTTCGTAAACAGCGGCGAATGCGTAGCGGGGATTGTCATAAGGAAAAAATCCAGAGAACCAGGCTAAGCCTTGTTTTGGGTCGTCCTTCCACTGGGCTGTACCGGTCTTTCCGCACATCGTAGTGAAACCCAAATTAGCGCGTTGACCGGTTCCATAGCTGGCGTGAACTACGTCGCGCATGCCATCGTGGATTGTTTCAAGGGCGGTGGGAGAGAGGTTGAGATCGTTTCGTTTTTTAAAGGTGGGAGCTTCAATGACTCGCCCGTGGAAGTCTTGGATTTGCCTGACTAATTGTAGTTCCATGAGAACTTTACCATTACCAATAGCTGCCATCGATTGGGCGACTTGTAGTGGAGAAGCGAGCATTAGTCCCTGACCAATGGAAAGATTGGCAGTATCCCCTTGGGTCGTGGACCTCCCCATTTTTTTCATGATATAATCGGCCGTAGGTGCATTCCCAACTGCTTCACCGATTAGAGGGAGGCCAGTTTTCGAGCCGAAACCAAGTCTTCGAGCAACGGAAAGGAAGGCCTGGGGTCCGGTCTTGATCCCAACTTGATAGAACCAAGGATTGATCGATTTTGCGAGAGCTCGTCGGGCATCAACCCAGCCTTCGTAGCCCTCGGAGTGGTTGTGGAACCACTTTCTTCCGATCTTGATTTTGTAGGGGCAATCGAAGGTCTGATCTGGGTGTATCGATCCATTGTCGATGGCTGCGAGTGCAACGACTGGTTTAAAAGTAGAGGCAGGTGGGTAGCTTGACTGGAACGCGCGTCCAAACAATGGCGCCGAAGGGTCTATTTGAAGTTCCTTATATCGTTCTGTTGTAATGTATGGGATGAATTCGTTGAGGTCAAAAGTTGGGCGGGATGCCATTACTAGGACTTCGCCAGATTGGATATCAATGACCACGAAAGCGCCCCGCTTGCAGTCTTCGCGCAGAACCTGTTCTGCATATCTTTGCCAATCGAGGTCAAGCGTGGTGACGACATTGCCACCAGGGCGTGGACGTTTGATAGGCTCATTGAGGATTTTCTCTCCGTTTTTATCGAAGATCATTTTGTTTAATCCAGGTTTGCCAGTGAGCTTTTTGTCAAAAATCTGTTCAAAGCCAGATTTTCCCATAACAGATTGGAAAAGCGGGTCGCCATCGTTGATAGGGCCAGTCGGCAAAACAGTTTTAGCTCCCACATAACCGATCAGATGTGCAGCGAGGCCCTTCTCCGGGTAAAATCGCTGGTAAATCGGGAGTAGGGAAAGCCCTTCTGGCATCTTACTCTCAAGGCTCTTAGCCTTACTTTCGCTAATAATTTTTGAGATCCTTCGGGGAAGCCATCGGCGGTTTTTGTAATAGGACGCGAGTTTGGCGTCGCTATAGGTCTCTTTGCCATTTACGAGAGCGTTTGCTTGAGCAATTTTGGTCTGTGCCCAAGTCGCAGCAACTTTTGGATCGATGGGCCCGTTGTAAGCGGTGAAATCAAGTGCGATGTGATAAGCCATCTTTGTCTGGGCCAGAGGACGTCCGTTGCGATCAAGAATTAGTCCACGTGGAGCGGGAATCTCGATAGACATGGTTCTGGCCAAGCCTTCATTAAAAACCGATCCGTTTGAAGCTGCCGGTCTTTCCTCCTCTTTCGTGGGAGTGTTTAATGTAGGGAGGTTTGGCTTAACTAGAAGAGGCGTTTCGGTAGTTTCCTGTGCGCTGGCGCATAAGATGACCGAGAAGCCGATGAAGACTAGCTTACGAAGCATGCCAAACAAAATAGGTCGAGATTACAGAATTTACCAGTCCCACTCTATATCATTTTCTCGTGGATTTTGACGATTTTAAGCAGAAGCAAGATACCTCACTTTGAATTTTTGCTTCATTTAGAGGATCACTAATTCTAGTTCGATCCTCCCTTGGTATGGTCATTTCCATTGAAATGGAAGTTTTCCGACTACATTTGACATTGTTTACGATTCGAAAATTTTCAGTTCGGCGGGAACCATTTTGATATTCAACGGAAATGGAGGTGAAATGGAGCATCAAGGTGTGAGTCACATTTCCATAAGTCACTGATGTTAAGTTTATTCATCAAAATTTAAGAAGGACCGTGTGGAAAGGGTTTCCAAAACTCCGTGAATGGAAAGGTAGGGATGGCCCACAAACTTCGGGAATAAGTTGGTTGAGGCCGCTGTTCAAAGTATACTGGGGATTACGGCTTGCTTAAAATTAAGGGAAAACTATGTTTGGAGTGGCAGGGACCTTTCCGGGTTGCTCGGAGTTCTGGCCAAAAACTCGTCGATAAGTCCGCTTTTCGGTCGTTTTCGAATCAGCTTTTATGAACCGGAGGCCTTCTCAGCCAATCTTCGAACACCGTTTTGTTCGACTTGGTAACTCCGGAACGCTTGATTTTACGGACCGAAGCTTTTCGACACTTATCGGGCCACAGTGCCCAATCTGAAAAAATGTCAGAATCAAACAGAAACACGTCGTCCGAACAGCCCTCACAGGGTTCGGGTAATCAGTCAGGTAACCGTAACCGTAACCGTAACCGTAACCGCAACCGCAATCGCAACCGAAATCAGGAAGGTCAGGGCGGTGGAAGTCGTCAAGGAGGTGGCGGGAGCGGCAATAATCAGCGCCGCCGAAATAATGGGGGGAAGGGCGGATCTGGGTCGCGGCGCCGTTCTTCCAAACCTAAACCTCTTACCTTGTTTGAAAAGATTAAGAAATTCTTCGGACTCTACAAGAAATCCAAGACTAACCGGCCTGCTAAAAAAGGAGCTAGCCAAAATGCTCGTAAGCCTAAGGAGAACGTGCGCGACGCCTCTGGCCGGATGGGTTCCAAGGGTTCTTTTTCAGGAGGTAAGACTGCCCGGGCCCGCCAAAAACAACGGCCTACTCCAGATAGCTCCCAAGTCGAAGGGCAGCGTCTTTACGTTGGCAACCTCTCCTATGATGCGGCCGAACACGACCTCGAAGATCTTTTTAAAGGAGTAGGTGCGGTGCGTAAAATTGAAATCGTTTATAACCGAAATACGCATCGCTCGAAGGGTTATGGTTTCGTAGAAATGGCTGGGGTTGATGAGGCTAAGCGTGCGGTAGAAGTACTTCATGATCAGCCCTTTATGGGACGCACTCTCATTGTGAATGGTGCCAAGTCGAAAGGTGCTGTTGATGCCGATGGTGACCCAGCTCCTCAGGAAAATCCTCCGCCAAATCTCCCTGAAAACGAGGAGTAAGATACTTTTGACCAGATTTTGGCCCGTTCGGTTTTCGCCGAACGGGCTTTTTTCCAAATTCGTTCTGTGATTCCTTCACGATTTTTTCTGTGTGGGCCAACTGCCTCTGGTAAGACGGCTCTTGCGCTAGCGCTTGCCGAGGCTTGGGATGGGGAAATCGTGAATGGTGATGCCTTTCAGGTTTATCGTGGTCTAGAGATTCTAAGTGCTGCGCCTTCCGAAAAGGAGCAGGCGACCTGTCCACACCATCTTTTTGGGATCATAGATACTGCTGAGTCGATGGATGCCGCCAAGTATGCTGCTTTGGCTAACCCAGTCATCGAAGAAATTGAAAACCGCGGGAAGACAGCGATTATTGTAGGGGGCTCAGGTTTGTATCTCAAATTTCTCACCCATGGAATAGCCGAGGCACCACCAGGAGACGAGGAAATCAGGGCGGAATTAAAAGGTTGGTCCGTAGCTCAAATTTATGAGCGCTTAAAAGAGCTAGATCCGGATGAGGCTGCGCGGCAGAATTCGCAGAATCGAAGGCACCTCTCGCGCGCCCTCGAGATTTGTCTTGTTACTGGAAGGAAAGCTTCCGCCCTTCGTCAAAACTTTGAAGATCCGACTTTGTTGGAGGGTTTGAAAGGGATCGTTCTGAATTGGACGCCCCAGATTCTGGCCGAACGAATTAGTTTGAGGACGCGTGTCATGCTTGATTCCGGTGCGATCAATGAGGTCAAAGAGCTTCCTCTTGAGGTAGGAACAATCCGGCAGGCGATAGGAGTTCGCGAAATCGATGCCTATCTAAACAAGGAAGTGACACTCGAAGAATGTGAGGAGCGGATCACGATTTCGACGCGACAATACGCAAAGCGCCAGCGCAATTGGTTCCGGCGGGAAAGTTGGTTGCGTTCGGTCGATGGGAGTTTGTCACTCGCTAGGAAGATCGTCGAAATTAACCGGTGGGATTAGCCTTGATGCGTTCGTTGGTAATGCGAACCACCACGGAATAGAGATTGCTATCCTGTCCCGTGCCAAGAAGGACGGAATGTTCGTCCTCAGTTCTCCAAAGGTGGGATCCTAAGATAAGTCCGTCTTGGAGATCTGCTGAATTGGGGTAGGGTGCTCCCTGCAGAGGATCACCATGCAGAATTGTAAGAAGTTTGGTGAGCTCGCTCCAGTTGTTTCGGAGTGTTCCACTATATGCGTCAAGTGATTTCCCTTTTGTCCGAAGGGTGACTTCTTTGAGTTTGGCGTTATTGTCCCAGTCAAAGTAAAGGTAACAATGCAACCCTCCAATGGTTTGCTTTGTCTTAAAGATTCCATTCAGCCCGACACGGGAAATCATGGCTGGCGGGACGGATGAAACAACATTGGAGCTATTGCTAAGCTTTTCGACGACCTCCTTGCGGCTGTCGCCAAATTTAAGGGTGTCGAAAGCGGCCCCTCTGGGCACTGCTGCTGCAGCTTTTTTGACGCCTTTTTCCTTCTCTGTGGGCGGATGATTCGCCTTTAACCATGCTTGGTCATCAGCATGAAGTTTGGCGATTGAGAAGGTCAGAATTCGACCACCTTTTCTGAGTGTGACAAGTTTCCCATCATTTGAAACATAGGAGGCGTCGAAGGATTTATCACCGGAAGCACTTTTCCATGTTCGGGCGGAAAGTGAGGAAACCGAAAAAAAGAGAGTGGTGAGAAGAATGAAAACGCGCATGATTTTAAACAGGAGAATAGTTTGAAAAATTTCCAGCGGGAATGGGCTGAAGCTAGACTCTTTACAGGTTGCTTTGGATTTGCTGACGAAGCGAGCCTAAGCAATTTCTGATCTAAAGATAACTCAGCGGTCTTAGCTCCCGATTGAACGTGCAGCAGCGAAATGTTTTGTCAATCTGGAGATTAGAATGTTGGTCTTTGACCTTCTAGTCGGTGGTTTTTTGATTGCTAATTCTTAGCAGGCTATTCTGACGATTGAATGAACCGGGGCTTATTCGATAAAAAATAAGTAGCATAAGAGAGGAAGAAAAAAGCCGCATTCCGAAGAAGGCGGCTTTTTGAAAACTAGCGAGAGGCAGTTTCTACCACTTCTGAGAGCGTGAGTGGCTAAAGTAGGTCTCGAAACCAAGCTCGGGTGGGAATTCAGAAAGTCCGTCTCGAGGATCCATTTCAATGCGGTCGTCAGCACCGCAGCGAGTGTAAGGCGGCTTGAAAGTGCCATGGTGGGTTGGGCTGTGGAAGGTCACAAGCTCGTATACGCCATAGCCGATACGCTTGAGGGCACGACGTGAACCGTCGACGATCCCATGTGCCCAGCCTGACCTGCGACCTTCTGTTTCAGATTTCCGCACCATTTGTTCAGGAATCTCGGTGACTCCGTAAAGGAGATTTGCGACAGCCCGGCCGAGCTTACGCGAAGAACTGTATTTGGTTCCCGGAGGAGCTTGGATGTCAGCCTGTGCGGGAATGGCAAAGCCGATTGTGAGTGTGATCAGTAGGAGCTTTCTCATTACGTCTTGTATTCCAACGAAGAACTCGAAGCTTGGCAATGGAAAATTGGCGGTTGTAGCGAAAAATCTTTCAATTTCACTGAGGGCTAGCGATCGGGGGATTCCGAGTTGGCTTGAAAGACGTAAGCAGAGGGTAAATCTTATCCTAGGATCTCATAGAATTAAGGAGGAATTTTACATCACAGTTAAAAAGGCCAAACGTAAAATTAGCCTAAATATGTAATATCACAGGTATGTCTGGAGCTCGATCAAGGTCATCGTCCGTGAAAGAGTGGTAGCCTTGAAAAAATTCCTTTGCCAAATCTCGACTTAATCCAGCACTTCACTAGGATCCTGCCCGAAGGTATGGAAGTTCGCTCCAAGATATTCAGCTTTTCCAAGTGTTTGCTCGCTTGTCTATATTTATTGATTGGATTCACTCAGGGGAAGGAAAGCTATATAGCGGTGGAATCCTACAGTGGAAAGATCGTGTTGGAGCTGGATGCTGACAAAAGAAGGCCAGTAGCTAGTTTGACTAAGATTGCCACCGCGATCGTGGTTTTGGATTGGGCCAAATTGAGTGGAACAAGCATGGCAGAGATTGCCATCGTACCTCAGGGGACGTCCTTAATCGGAGGTTTCAATCCAATGGGACTTATTCCAGGGGATCGGATTTCGTTGAGAGAGGCGATGTATTCTATGCTTTTGGGGTCCGACAATGTGGCCGCTGCAACCCTGGCGGACCATGCGGGGCGCTCGATTCAGAGCCGTTCTGGGGGATTGTCACCCGAGGCGGCTTTCGTGAATGAGATGAACAATCTCGCTCGTGGGCTTGGGATGCAGCAGACTCGCTTCGTCAATCCACATGGGATGGATGTCAGTAGGTCACAGGGAATTTCGACTGCTCGCGATATGGCGCGTTTGGCTATTTACGCGATGCGCAATTCAGGTTTTCAGTTTTATGTAAAGCAGACTGAACGGACGATTTCATCTTTTCGAGTGAATCAAAAGCGGTCTTTTAAGGTTCGCAACGCTCACGCGATGATCGGTCGCGGGAATGTGAATGGGATCAAGAGTGGAAGAACGGCGCTGGCGGGGCCATGTGCGGCAACAAGTTCGGAAAAAAAGCCCATCGTCCGTAAGCTTCCGACCGGAGGGACTCAGTTGACGGGACGTCGTCTGATTACCATTGCTCTTGGGAGTCCGGATCGATGGGGGATCACGCAAACCTTGATCAACCAGGGATGGGCTGCCTATGACAACTGGAAGCTAGAGGGGCAACCAGTCCAGGAAGCACGTGAGCTGCTCATTGTTCCCAAACCTCAATAAATCGAAAAACTTTCACACATATTAAATCATGAGAATTGGAATTCTTAATTGCGGGGGCGATTGCCCGGGGCTGAATGCAGTCATTCACGGGGTTGTTGGTGCTGCGGCTTCTAAAGGCTGGGATACCATCGGTTTTAGAGATGGCTTTGAAGGACTTCTTCCTCCGGGGGATTTCACCTTCCTAAATCCTAAAGATACTGAAGGGATCCTCAAACAAGGTGGCACCATTCTTGGAACTACCAATAAGGGAAGCTTTGCTGCAAAGATTGGCGAGGGCGATATTGCTAGAGTGCCCCAGGAAATTGTTGATCGTGCTAGGAAAATCCTAGATCAGCTTGAAATTGGAGCTCTCGTGGTTGTTGGCGGTGATGGATCACTGACAACTGCAAATCAACTTTACGAGCAAGGCTGGCCGATAATCGGGGTGCCCAAAACTATCGATAACGATCTCAAGGCTACCTCAATGACTTTTGGTTTTGATAGTGCGGTGAGTACAGTAGTAGATGGTCTTGATCGACTTCACACGACGGCTCAAAGCCACAAACGTGTGATGGTCCTCGAGGTCATGGGTCGTCATGCTGGTTGGATTGCTTTGTGGGGCGGGATGGCTGGAGCTGCCAATGTCATTCTTCTTCCTGAGATTCCCTTTACATATGAAAAGGTGGCCGAGCACCTCAAGAGGCGCGAGGCAATGGGTTACACAAGTTCGTTGGTGGTTGTTGCGGAGGGTGCCAAAAACCCCGACGGAAATCTGGCGACTATAGATGAAAATTGTGGTGGCGAAGTTCGTCTTGGAGGTATTGGTGAGCAAGTAGCCAACAAAATTGGAGTAATGACTGGCAAAGAGACTCGTTGCACGACTTTGGGACACATTCAAAGGGGGGGAACACCGACGCCACTTGACCGAATTCTGGGAATTCGTTTTGGCGTAATGGCTGCCCAACTTGCCGGAGAAGGTAAGTTTGGTCAAATGGTCAGTTATCACAGTTATCACGTCGGCTCGGTTCCTATTAAGGAGGCTGTGGAAGAGCTCAGACTCGTTGAATC
>MDTC01205886.1_pt1 | contig 10351 bp, 11 predicted proteins | sample 811181 | NCBI WGS metagenome assembly MDTC01 (sample SAMN05326644, study PRJNA326480) | marine metagenome | isolation source: seawater | place: Pacific Ocean: North | collected 2011
GATTTTGTAAAGTCATTACAACAATACTGGCCTTCGATTCAAGAAAGTAATTTGTCTCCAGATTATTCAGGCATAAGAGCCAAAGTCAGAGGAGCAGAAGACTTTAATATTGAAAAATTAGACAGTAAAAATAAAATCGCAATCAATATTATTGGCTATATTTCCCCAGGTCTAACTTCTTCCCTAGCCCTTGGAGAAAAAATATCTAATTTGGTTAAAAGTTAAAAAATATCAAATTTGATCTATAATTCAGCTCTATTGGCTGAGTGGCAGAGTGGTCATGCAGCGGACTGCAAATCCGTCCACGCCGGTTCGATTCCGACCTCAGCCTCCAAAATTTAATAGCTTTTTTAAAGCTTAGCTTTTTTAATAAAGCGAATAAATTTATTAAAAAATTTAACCCAATATTTAAATGAAGTTTTAGGAAGTTGATATTCATTGCCAAGGATAGCGAATGATCTTCTAAATCTTAAAAAAAGCTCCTTATAAGAGAATCTTTCATTCGAAAATCCTAAAAGACTTATCTCTTCATCCTTAGTTGACCAATTAAAATCACAAAGTATTTCTTTTATTAAGCCTTCAATCTCATTTGTAAATTTATTATCTCTATAAGAAGCTGAAATAATTTTTTTGCATTTTTCAAATTCGAAAAGCAACCCCAATTTTTCTATCAAAATTAGGTTTTTAGGCCATTTGTTCCCATTAAATTTATATATTGCAGATAAATCAAAAAGAAAAATTGGACCATGCTTATATTTATGATGTTTTGTTCCATGATAAAGGGTGTGAGCTATAAGGCAATTAAGGCTGGGGATAAATAAACCTTTCTGGAATTTTGATTCTTTTTTTTCTTCAAAAAAAGAACTAGTTAATGGACATTTCTTAAATAAATTTACCTCTGTAATTCTATGATGAAGCTCAAGAATAATACCAAATTCATTTCTCATGGCAGGAAGTTGATGCTGAAGTAAGTAATCCGCATTGTCTGAAGTTTCAGGATTACCGTATTTAAAGGTCAGTTTTCTAAGAATATTGTAAGCTCTGCCAATATCTTCTTTTTTTACTAGCAAATCTATGTCTCGATGTTGCCTGATTCCAGGTAAAAAAATTTTTTCTATATTTAATGCCGTACCTTTTAAAACGACAAAACAAATTTTTTCTTGATTAAATTCTTTAGTAATTTCTGCCAAACTTTTTTTCATTATTAAATAATTTAAAAAGAAAGCTTTGTTGTGTTTTTCTAACTTATTCAATAATTCAGAATTTGCTTTATTAAAATTCAAAGAATTTATAAGAAAACCTGAATACAAGAAATCTTGAGCTATACGCCACATTTCTTTTTCTTCTTCTTTACTAAGTTGACTTAGACAAGTTTTCTCTTTAAATAAATAAGAAAAAAAATTAGCATTGACTGAAGAGTTCATATCTTTAGCCCAATTACTTTAGGTAAATAAGCCTCTTTTCTTTGAGTTTCTCTAGAAATAGATCAGAATCTTTAGAAATATTTTCACCAATATATTTTTGAGAAATTGATCCTATAAGATCATCGTAAGAGGGATTTTTATTTTTTATTTCTTCCCAAATAATAGAACCTATTTCGTTTAGAGAATGATATAACCCAGATTTTAGATCAAGAATAATAAGTTCGTCATCTAATTTTTCGCTTACACAGTTTTCTGAAATATATAATTTCTTATTTTTCATTATTTAAATATTTTATATAAACATTTTATCTTTAAAGCAAATTATTATTTTTAAAAGCTTTTCAATTTATGGCGAGGAAAAATGTTCAATTAATTCTTCATTGTCACTAAATAAATTTTTTTTATTTCTGGTTAGTTTATAGGTTTTTACAGATGATAAAAATTGTGATGCATACCTATGCAGGATTTCAGAAGACTCCTTACATGAATTAACCGGAATTGAACTATATGTTGAAAACAAAAAGTTAGCCAAGAAATTTTTTGGCTCTATTTTTTTTATATCAAATTTGTCACCCCATTCCAAAATATAACATTTATCGATCAAAACCCTTCCAGTTGAGAAATTTTGGATTGGATAATAAGAACGAGATAATCTGTCACCTAGCAATTGTATGCTCTCATCTTTCTTAAAATTTAAAATCTTTGCAACTTCTTTAGTTAATTTTACTAAGGGAAAGCCATTAGAAACATAACAATTATTATTTTCAAAATTTGCAATAACACTGTCTTCAGCAATTACTTTAAAATCTTTTAAACTTGCTGATAGCGATGATTTTCCGCTTCCAGAGCCTCCAATAAAAAGAACGCCTCTACCATTTTTAGAAACACCGCTACCATGAATCATTAACTTTTTATTTTGATACAAAGAAAATGGAATAACGTGATTAAGAAATTTACTGATAAATAAAGCTCTAAAGTTTTTTTTAAAAAACTCTTTTACTCTGATTTCTTTACCATTTTTGGAGATTTCAAAATATGCTAAATCCTTATAAAAAATCGAAACTTTTTCTAAGTTGGCTTCAATAGATACTGATTTAGAGTTGCTGAAATAAGGAATTTTTAGGGCTTGATCGTTATAGACAAATGTTAAATTACCTTTATCTTTGCAATATGAAGCAGGTGGTAAGAATGGAATCTCAAAATAAGTATTAAAATGATTGAAATGAAAAAAATATTCGAAACTCAACAGAAATTGATCTAATTTAAGAGAATTCTATGTTTACGTCGACAATTTGATTATCAGATGGACCAGGTTCTTTACCACCTCCAAGGCCATTTATTAGATCTTGGGCAAGACCCAAGGTTTCAATTTCAGGTTTTTTCCAAATTTTTCTTTTATTCATTTATTCTCTCTAAACAAAATTTATTAAACTTTATGTATGTTTTTAAGTCAACCTTTTGTTTAGCCATGAGCCTAAATATATCAATTTATAAAAAAATGACGCTAAGATTATATCCTCTTTTTCTATAAAGTTTTGATGCAGACTCACTAGCATCTTTTTATCGAATAAATTAGCCAAAAGAGAGTTTTTCTTATAAATAATATCTAAAATTGACTCTATTGGAAATTTTAAAATTTCTTCGACAAATACTGGGCTGATATCAGCTTTTGAAGTTCTGTACTCAATTTCTTTTGGAATTATGTCTTTCATAGCTTTTCTAAAATAATGTCTATCTTCACCATCTTTAAATTTTTCTGACAGAGGTACTTTTAGACAAAACTCTATCAACCTTTTATCTAAAAAGGGCGAGAGTATTTCTATCTCATTTTTTTCACATAATTCATAAGTTAATCTAGCCTCATAAGTGTTATAAATATCAGCAACACTTTTTTCTTCAAAAAAATTGATTGGGTATTTTCTTGAGTATAGTGCTCTTGGATGATGACCATAAACTTTTTCAATCCTCTCTAAAATGTTAATTTTTTTATCTTTTTTTAAAATCAAGTTAAGATTAAAGTAATCCAATCGATTTTTTTTTCTCGAATATATATACCTGTGCAAGAAATCAGGCAATAACTGAAATAATACAAAGCGCTTAAAAACACTAAAAAAATAGAATTTGATTTGTTTTTTCCTACAAAAAGCCTTGTATTCAAGAAATAAATTATAAAAATCAAAGTTTCTACCCATTTGAAAAAGTCTGGAATAACCGTGTGAAATGGTATTGTCCCCTCCATTTCCATCAAAAAAAATATTATGTTTTTTTAGTTTAACTTTTTCTAAGATTTCATCATTTATATAAGCATTTGGCCCCATCATTGGCTCATTAAAATCGATTAATTTATCTAAAATGCTTAAAGAAGCTTTATCAGAAAAATTATGGTAACAATGATCTAAATTTTTTTTATCAAGGACATATTTAATGAAGCTTGTTTCATCAGCTTTTCGTTTTTCATCTCCTCTTAACAATGGAAAAACGGCCGAGTTGGTAGAAAGATTTTTATTTAATTTTTTTTCTGTATTAATTTTATTTGCTACGCAAACTACTGAACTTGAATCGAGTCCACCACTTAATGCAAAAGAAACATCTGCATCTGTCTGCATAAGTTGTTCTTCAATAATTTTAAAAAAAATTTCTTTTACAGTTGTTTGATAATAGTTTGAATTCTTAAAATTTTTCTCAACATGAGTTTTGAAAGCGTAAAAATTTTTTATTTTTATTTTTTCATCTTTATTGAATTTTAAAAAACAATTATTGGGTAAAATATTAATATTTTTGTAGATTGTTTTATTAATTCTTGGTACCCCGCAAACTAGGTAATCTAAAAGAATTTCATCGCAAATTTGATTTCTTTCTATTCCTGATTGAAATAAAGATTCAATAGACGAAGAAAAAAAGAAATTTGACTGATTTTGTGAATAAAATAACGGCTTTTGATTTAAGTGATCTGTAAATGCTTTTATTTTATTAAATTTTTTATCAATAATAATTGCTGAAAAACCCCCAAAAATTTTATTGAATGCATGGGTTTTAAATTTTTTATAAAGTAACAATATTAATTCAGAATTTGTTGTATCTTTTGAAAGATTATATTCTTTCAATAGGCTATTTTTATTATCAATTCTAGCAACTGAAAGAAGCTCATACCGTTCATCAAAATGATAATCGTTTAAAGTTAAACCATTATTTTTCCCAATTATGAAAATGAATTTTTCTCTTTTTACAATTTTAGAATATGAAGAGTTAAAGTAATCTTTGTCTGAAAAATTTTTATCTATACCTTTGAAATTAAAAGCTGCAAAAATGCCTTCCATTCAATTTAACCTGATAATTTCTTTAAAAGGACTATTTTGTTCTTCGATTAGATTTTTTTCACTTACCTCTACCCAGGCGTGGGAGCTAAAAACATCATCTTTTTTTATACCTATAAAAAATTCAGCTTTGAATCCCAAATCTCTTAAAGTTTTATATAGGTAAGCTGAAGAAATTAAGCATTTATTAATTTTGAGAAATTTAGATAATTTTTTCTCACGAGCAAAAATAAACTTTTCATCAACATTAATTTTTATATTTTTTTTTGTCGAATATTTCAAATATCGGATCAGATAATCAAAATCTCTTAATTTTACTATAAAAAGTATTTTTAATAGATTGAGAAGAAGTAAAAAATAAATTTTTATTTTAATAATGTAAGAAAGTTCCATTTTTTTTTGCATGTTTAAGAGAAGCTTTTAAAGCTATCAAAGCTATTGTAATAAAAATTATATTTAGAACTAGAATTTTAAGTAAATTCAAAAAGAATGTTGTTAAATTAATATCATATGAGGATAACATTCTAAAATTTTCCAAAGCTGGAGTTAGAGGAGTAATAAAAGATAAATTATCTAGAGAAAAGGGTAATAATTCAGCTGGGAAATATGTGCTTCCAAAAATAATAGAAAAAGTTATAAAAAAAATAGGAATTGGACCAGTTTTAAAAAAAAATAATGTGTAAGAAGAGGCAATTAACCCAATGCTTATAAAAGAGGCAATCAAAAAGATAAAGTTTATAATCAAGTAAAAAACATCAAAAAAATTTATAAAAGATTCTCCAATTAGAAATGAAGCTACTAATAAAGATAAAATTATCCTTATCAAAGAAATAAAAATTGGATACAGATTACTTCCTAATATAACTGTTAATTGAGCAGAAGGAAGTTGAATCAATTCCTCTAGAATACCTGATGTTTTGTAATTTAGGAGATCCCTAGGAGAAGCTCCAACAATTTTGATCATAAGATCTTGGGTGACAAGTCCCCAAAAAATAAAATGAAAATATCCTTTGTTAAGTTCTTTATTTAAATCATTAGTTTGAGAATCTATAAAATTTGCGATAAAAAAAACTAATAATAGACTAAACAAAATGGTTATAAATTCCATTACAAAAGCTCCTCTGTAGGACATAGCAATGAATAGATCCTTCTTAAAAATAGCTTTGAGTCTCGAAAAGAAATCCATTTTTTAAAATTTTGATTCAATATCTGAAATACGAGTATTCTCGTTTACCTTTTGGTCAATAAAAATAGCCTTGTCTTTTATAAAAAGGAATCTATTCGACAATCTTACTACCTCGTCCAAAGAATGAGTTGTAAATATTATTAATTGTAAGTGGTTCTTTTTTAAAAGATCCTTCAAGGTAGAAATCATTATTTTTTTCGCGCTAATATCTAAGGAACTGGTAATTTCGTCTAACAAAAGGATTTTAGAATCTTTTAAAAGTGCTCTAGCAATTGAAATTTTCTTTCTTTCTCCATAAGAAAGACTCATAAAAGGAAAATCAATTTTATCAAATACGTTTAATAAAATTAAGGTCTCTTCAATTTTTTCTAAGGAGTCTTTATTTGATAAAGAACAAAAGAATTTTAAATTTTCTTTAACAGATAATCTCCAAAAAAAAGATCTGTCATTAGAGTTGACCATCGAGATCAGAGAAAAATCCAATGGCTTATCGAAGTTGTTATTTATCGATCCTTTATCTAATGCAAGCACACCAGATATAAGTTTAAGAAGTGTAGTTTTACCACAACCGTTTTTACCCAGTAGAGCAATACAGTCTCCTTCCTCTGTGTTAAAAGATAGGTTCTTCAAAATGGTTTTTTTTGATCCTTTGTTATTAAAGAATCCTGAAGGTAGAGTAGTATAACTCTTAGAAAGTTTATTAATTTTTAACATGGTTTATTGTTGAAAACAAACAACTCTAAAATTTTAATATCAAATATACAATTGCTTGCATTATAATCCTTTTATCTTATGAAATATAAAATAACAAACTAGAAATTAAGTGCATATTTAAATAAATTGAATCAAGAAAAAACTTATGACATAACTAAATCAGTTGAAGTAAACTTTGGAAGGTATTTCAGGTTAATTCTTCTTCAGTCTAAAATGGTTTTTGCCATTACCTTAGCAGGTTTGATTTTAGGCATATCTTTCTATTTATTAACTTCAAAAACTTATCAGATCACAAGCTTGTTGCAAGTAACATCTCCAAACCAATCATATGATCCTCGACAATCCTTTAACATTGATTTTTTGAATGCTCCAGAAACCAATCTAGATAATTTAGTTACCCTATATTCCTCAAGATCAAATCTATTAAATTTAATAAAAAGTCTTAATCTTAATTTAAAATTTGTCAATCCAGACGATAAAGAGTTTCTTGATATAGAAAGTTTTATATATGAAAAGGATAAAAATTTCATTCAGGAAACCTTTTATTTAAATATTCAAAATAACTCTTTTTCTTTGTTAGATGATAAAAAAAATATTCTTATAGAAGGAATGAATGGAGAATATGTAGAAAGTGATCACTTTAAAATTCAGTTTACTTTTCCAACTTCAAGTACAGAAAAATTGATAAAGGTAATTTATAAAAATCCATCAAATCTATACAATTTTTATAAAAATAAACTACAAATACAAAGTTTAGCTGCTAGAACTAACTATTGGTCTCAAGAAGGCTTGATAAAAACTTCTCTAATAACTGATGATATTTTTGAAGGCAAAAAAATAGTTGATTTAGCAAATGAGATATTTATCAGAGATAACATAAAGGTTGAAACTGGAAAAGCAAGAGCATCAATGGTTTTTATTGATTCTCAACTTGAAGGTCTCGAAGAGATTTTGAATCTCAGAAAGGATGACCTTAAAAACTTTAAGCAAGAAAATAAATCACTAAATGTAAATTTAGAAGTTCAATCTATTATTGAACTGGTATCTGAAATTGAAAGAGAGATAAACTTTGTTGATCTTGAGATTTCTCAAGCAGAAACTACTATCACAAAAGATAATCCTTTGTACCTAAATTTAAAAGCACAAAGGGAAGCTTTAGAAATTCAAAAAAATAATGTTGAGCAAAAAATCAAAAATTTGCCTACAGCTCAACAAGAATATGTTGATCTTTTCACAAATCTTGAAGTTTCTGAACAACTATATTCGGAGTTAGTTAGTAGAAGATTAAACTTTTCTTTAATGGAGGCTAGCAGCATAGGAAATATTAGAGTTGTAGATCAGGCGTATGTGAAAGGCTTAATAGGACCCAAACTTGGTAATATTTTTTATTTAGTAATTATTTTCTTCGCCATCGGCATATTGATAGCAATCTTTAGAGGTCACTTTTTCATGAAAATATCTAATCCAGCTGAATTAAAAGATGCAGGTATAACAGATAAAATTCTGGGAGTTGTTCCACACGTTGATAATCCCGAAGAATCTTTATCAGAAAATGTTGCTTTTAAACAAGCCGTTGAAACCTTAATATTAAATGTTGAAACTATTTTTTCGGGACCTCAAAATATAAAACCAAATGGTAACTGCAGAAAAATTGTCATTTCAAGCCCGACACCTGGTAATGGTAAGTCCTTTATTTCTAGAAGTATTGCTAGAGGGTTATCCGAAATTGGACATAAAGTACTTTTAATTGATGCGGATTTAAAAAGAGGAATACTACATAAAATTTTTAAAAAAGAATCAATAGACATAGATTCTTTCAAAAACATCTCTTTAGATAAAATCGACAATCTTAAAATTGAAAATAATTTATATCTCTTGCCTAAGTTAAAAAAACTTAAAAATACTTTCGAACATTTATATAGCGATCAATTTTTAAACAAAATTACAGAACTTGAAGGTTTTTTTGATTATATGATAATAGATACAGCCCCTATTTTAAGTGTGTCTGATACAGGACTCTTAATGTCCAATAGCGACTTAAATTTATTGAGCGTAAGACATCAAATAAATAAAATTAGTGAAATTAATCAGTCAAAACAAATTATTGATCAGTTAGGAAAATCTTACGATGGCATAATTTATAACGATTATTCAAAGCCAAGAGGTTATTACGGTTATTATGATTTATATGGCGATTACTCTTATAGATATTACGCGGAGAGATATTTATACGGCAATTATTATGAAGAAAAAGATGACTAAAAAAGTTGCATTTATATTATTAATTTTGATGGCACTTCCTAGTTGTGTTTTGTCTCCAGGGATGTATATGTCATCTTCAAATAATTGGAACGGTGAGAATACTGTTTTTGTCAATAGTCTCAATAAAAGTATAACAATCCAGCAGATAACCGATAACAATCGAATAAAAAAAATTGATGATGTATACAAAATTGGCAGGGGTGATCAATTATTTGTGACCATTTGGGGACTTCCTGATATTTTTCCAGTAACTGGAGGTGTAAATTCAGAATTAAATACTCGAAGAGTTGATTCAAATGGCAATATTTTTTTCCCATTCGTTGGACTTATTCAAGCTGAAGGTAAAACTCAAGATGAATTAAGAAAAGATTTGACACTTGAGCTATCTAACATGTTTAAAAATGTTCAATTAGATATAGCTATTGCTAACTTTAACTCACAGAAAGTTTATCTATTAGGCGAGGTCACAATTCCAAAAGTAATTAACTTAACAGATATACCTTTATCATTATCGAAAGCTATTGGAGAAGCAAAAGGTTTAAATACTCAAACTTCAGAAGGAGAAGATGTTTTTGTAATTAGACAAAACTCTAGTCAGGATCCACAAATTTTTAGAATTGATCTAAACTCACCTTCAGGTTTTTTGAGCGCAGGAAATTTTTATTTAGCAAACAACGATATTGTTTATGTTAATGCAAAAGGAACCACAAGATGGAATCGGGTAATATCTCAATTTTTTCCTTTTTCATCTTTTCTTAATAGCGTTGATAATCTTCTCGATGATTGACGAGCAAAGGTCGATTAGTTTTGTATGTCTAGCAAATTATTGTAGAAGCCCAGTTGCCAAAATGATTCTAAAAGATAAATTTAAAAATTTATTAAAAGTAGATTCAGCTGGAATAAACCCCATGGTTTCAGCAGGTATGGATTTAAGATCGTTTGAATATCTAAAAGAAAACAATATATCTTTTGACGTACATAACCCAAAAAAAGTAGATAAAAACTTCTTAAAGTCTTCCAGTTTAGTTTTTGCAATGGATGCAATTGTACTAATGCAATTAAATAAAACTTATAAAAATTTTAGGCACAAATTTAAACTCTTTACATATCAGCATAGAAACCTGCAAATTAAAGATCCTTATAGACTTTCTAAAGAAGAATATAAAAAAGTTATGGATCAAATAAAATTTGTTATCGATTCCTTTATATTAGAAGAGTTGTTTTAAAAACACATATTGAGCATAATAATTTTCTTGAAAAGGGCTTCAAAGAGATAACAATTCTGACTTTATCAAGATAAATGTTAGATTTTAAAAATGATATTAATTAATTACATATAAACAATAGCTATGAGTTGCCCGGGTGGTGGAATTGGTAGACACAAGGGACTTAAAATCCCTCGATAGCGATATCGTGCCGGTTCAAGTCCGGCCCCGGGTACCAAGCTTTTA
>MDTC01225673.1_pt1 | contig 10350 bp, 7 predicted proteins | sample 811181 | NCBI WGS metagenome assembly MDTC01 (sample SAMN05326644, study PRJNA326480) | marine metagenome | isolation source: seawater | place: Pacific Ocean: North | collected 2011
AAATATAAAATGGACTATAAAGAAATTCTTACAGCTAGCATCGTTTTATTTGCCGTTATTGACATCATCGGAAACATTCCGATTGTAATAGCTCTTCGTCAAAAAGTTGGTCATATTCAATCCGAAAAAGCTTCAATAATTGCAGGAGTAATTATGATACTTTTTTTATTTATTGGGGAAGAAATTCTAAAATTAATAGGAATAGACATTAACTCTTTTGCTGTGGCAGGGGCAATTATTATATTTTTTCTTTCTCTTGAAATGATTCTTGGGATTACTTTATATAAAGATGAACACCCTGAAACTGCATCTGTTGTCCCCCTTGCCTTTCCATTAATTGCAGGTGCTGGAACAATGACTTCATTGCTTTCTTTAAAAGCGGAATATGATACTATCAACATTATTATTGCTATAATAATTAATATAATCATAGTCTATATAATTCTAAAATCATCTACATTCTTAGAAAGATTGCTTGGAAAATCTGGTTTAAACGTAATAAGAAAAGTTTTTGGAATTGTTTTATTAGCTATTGCGGTTAAACTTTTTGCTAGCAATATAGGTCAAATTACATAAAATATTACCATGAATAAAAAAATGTTTTATTCTTCAAACGAACCAGAAAGCATTGATTTACATGGCGTAAGACATCGTCAAGCATTAGAAAAGGTGAATGATAAATTAAGAGAAATTAAAAGAAAAGGATCCTTTTCCTTAGTTATTATTACAGGAAACTCTTCTGTGCTACAAAACCTGATAATTGACGAAATTTTAAAATTCACTAATTACAATTATTATATACCATCATGGAACCTTGGTCAAATTATTGTAGACTTCGTAGAGCTTTAAATCAAATTGTAAAAGTGTTGTAAAGCCTCAAATTCTATCTTACAACTACACCTTAAATCATACAAATTTGTTGGTTTGTGTCACTCCTGTGTCATTTAGAAGCTTTTAATTTTAGCTAAAGTTTCCTAAAAAGGGGATTAAGAGAGAAAGAGAAACATTCTTGTAGAATATATGGAACTGTAAATTAATTAGTTAAACCTACAATACTAAAAATTTTCTAATACCTTTTCAAGTATTAAAACTGTTTTAGCATAGATCTTAAAACAGGCTCGTAGGCATCAGCATATCGAACCATTCCTAGATCGTTGGGGTGGGAACCATCTGTAGCGCCCTCTCCATCATCACCCAATAAATAATCTCCATCTAAATAATATAGATATCCTACTCCTGAATCAGTCAATTCTGCATATGCTTTTTTGAGTGCTGTTCTGCTTTTATGATGATGAATTTTATGAGAAGGGAAAAATGGAGTGTTGGTATGGCTCCTGTCTTCAACCAGAAGTATAGGTGTTTTGTTATGCGCTTCCCTCAGCTTTTTAACCAATGGGATTGTTCGTTCTGAAATTGTAGTTTCGTTCATGTTGGGTAAGCAATCAATTACAAATGCACAAGGATCTAACTCTGCCAGTAGAGATGCAACTTGGGTCTCCATACGTCCGTTTCCAGAAAAGCCAAGGTTGATCGTTGGTCGCCTCAGTCTTCTACCCAAAATAGAGGGAAATGCTAATCCCGGTCTTGATGCACAAGCTCCATGCATTATTGAAGTTCCGTAAAATAGTATTGGTTTTTCCTTACGAGGAGCCAATGGTTTAAAAAATTCACCTTTTATGACACCGACTTCCATATGGTCAACTCCATTGTACAAAGGTAAATACATTATGTAGCGTCGAGAGCCAGGAGCTAAATTTTTGGCTATTGATGTATCTATTTGTTGTTTATCGGGTCTTACAACCGATACCCAACGTTCATTTCCTTGACCATCTTCACCATATAAATCTACCCCACTCACCCCAGTTGCAGGCATATGTGACATCGAAAGCCTTTCGAGATGTAATTTATAGCGAACATATATATTGGGTGAATCAGTGACAAATTGCAAACACATTCCAGCAGAGTGTCGAGAAAGGTTCCACACTGGATCACGAACTACACCCTCTGCTTTTGAGGGTAAACGATCAAAAAATCTTTTAGTATCTATCCATCCTTTTCCTTCTACTCCTATATCTTTAACATTATACCAATCAATTTCTTTTTTCAATATTGAAGGATTTTGAGCGAATACACTTGGGGAAAGACCTAAGGTGATTACTCCCCCAACCAGTTGAGAAGTAAACATACGACGACTATAGAGTTTATTTTTCATAGTAATGCTTCTTAGATAGTTCAATATATGAATTTTACAGATATTGTAAATTTAAGGTGTTATAAATTTCTTTATATTTAATAATATGAAAAAGATTAAATTTTATAATAACCCTATATAACTTAAAAGCGTTCCAAAAAACAATAATTTAGAAATATGGGATTAATTCAAAATATTCACTTTTTAATTATTTTTGACTCATATGAAATTGAAAACCATTTTATTTATTAAGTTTGTTTTATAATTAACTCTCTATAAGTGGCAAATTTCAATATTGACGCAAAAAAAGAAATGGTTTATGATGCCATTGTTATAGGTTCTGGAATTAGCGGTGGATGGGCTGCAAAGGAGCTTTGTGAAAAAGGATTAAAAACATTAGTTCTTGAACGTGGAAGAATAGTGGAACATATAGTGGATTACCCTACCATGAATTTGGATCCGTGGGATTTGGAATTGAGAGGGGGACTTACTCCAGAGGAAAAAGTAAAGCATTACAAAAACATTCGATCAGGCTGGGTTGGAAAAGAAACTGAACATTTTTGGGCAGATGATGCAGCTAATCCCTATACTGAGAAGAAACCATTTTTATGGTTACGTGGCCACCAAATGGGAGGAAAATCCATTTTGTGGGGAAAGCAGACCTACCGCTGGAGTGACCTAGATTTTGAGGCAAATGCCAAAGATGGTAATGGAGTAGATTGGCCCATCCGTTATAAAGATATTGAGCCCTGGTATACATATGTTGAGAAGTTTGCTGGAATCAGTGGTGAAGCTCTAAACCTTCCGCAGTTACCGGACAGTCATTTCTTACCCCCAATGGAATTGAATTGTGTAGAAAAGCATGTAAAGAGTAGTATAGAAAAAGAGTTCTTGGGAAGAAATATGATTATTGGACGTGTTGCACATTTAACACAACCGCATAATGGTAGAGGGCAGTGTCAAAATAGAAATAGGTGTAATAGAGGCTGTCCTTACGGGGCTTATTTTAGTAGTAATTCCGTGACTTTACCATCTGCAAATGCCACGGGGAATTTAACCATTAGACCCTATTCTATTGTCCAATCATTAATTTATGACGAAGCAAAAGAGAAAGTTACAGGAGTTAGAATTATTGATTCGGAAACTAAAGAAGTTATAGAATATTTTTCAAAAATTGTATTTGTAAATGCCTCTGCCTTAAGCACAACTCAAATTTTAATGAATTCTAAATCAAAACGATTTGAAAATGGATTAGGAAATGATAGTGGTGAACTGGGACACAACTTAATGGATCACACCTACAGAGTAGGAGCTATGGGGAAAGTAGATGGTTTTGATGATAAATATTATAAAGGGAGACGCCCTAACGGTATCTATATTCCAAGGTATGTGAATATTGACGAAAAAAGTAAATCGGACAAATTCGTTCGTGGTTTTGGTTTTCAAGGCAGCGGTTTCCGTGGAGGAAATCCAGCAAATATTGAATCCTTTGGAGCAGATTATAAAGATAGTATTTTAAAACCAGGACCCTGGAAATTTTTTATTACCGGTTTTGCAGAGTGTTTACCCTATCACGATAATCAATTAAGCTTGAATAATGATGTTTTAGATAAATGGGGACAGCCGACCTTAACTATTGATGCCGAATTTAAAGCAAATGAGAAAGCATTAAACAAACAAATACAGGAGGATGCCGTAGAAATGCTTGAAAAAGCAGGATTAAAAGATATTCTCGGTTTTGATAAAGAACACCCCCCTGGATATGGTGTCCACGAAATGGGTACGGCTCGTATGGGAAGAGATCCCAAAACTTCCGTACTGAATGGATTTAATCAGGTACATGCAGCTAAGAATGTATTTGTTACCGACGGTGCCTGTATGACTTCTTCGTCTTGTGTGAACCCCTCGTTGACTTATATGGCGATTACTGCGCGTGCAGCAAATCATGCCGTTTCCGAATTAAAAAAATTAAATATTTAATTTATGGATAGAAGAAAAGCATTACAGCAAACAGGAATTTTGGCAGGAGCCAGTATTTTAATACCTTCCATGGTATCTCTTTTACAGTCTTGTGAAACACTCAGCCGATTGGACTGGCAACCTTTATTTTTTAATAAGGAGGAAGCCAAGACCATATCCACTTTGTTGGATATGATCCTTCCCCGAACAGATACTCCTGGTGCATTAGATGTAAAAGCAGATATATTTATCGATAAAGTAATTGCAGCTACTTATGATGAAGAAGGACAGAAGCATATTCGATCCGAAATTGCTTCTTTTAACGCAGCATGTAAAGAGAACTACCATGCGACTTTTATTGAATTAAGCGAAGCCGATCGTATCAAAGTATTAAAGCAAGCCGAGGCCTCATCGGGTAAATTTAACCCAGGCGTTTGGGCTGTTTCTGTGGGAGATCAGGAACCAATAGGGTTTTATCGATCGATGAAATCTATGGCGATTTGGGCTTATTTTACTTCCGAAGAAATAGGAGAAAATGTCTTGAGTTACGATCCCCTTCCTGGGAAGTTCGAAGCTTGTAAACCTCTTTCAGAAATTGAAAACCGCTGGAGTTTATAGGGAAGAGTTTGCTTGATACTGGTGGGTTATCCTACTTTTATAAATGTTAACTTATTTATGAAAAAGATACTTTTAACTCTATTTTTATTGCCTCTAATCTTGTTATCTCAAAGAGTAGATAATTACGGAATTACTCCTTCTCATGAGAAAAATCGTAAAACAGGAAAAATAAATAAAGATTCAGATTATATAGCTGACTATAAAATCAATCCTCTAGATACTGGGTGGATTAAAAAGCAAATTAATGAAGGAACATTAGAGAAGTCTTATGATCAAAATGGAAGGCTCCGATATGAATTTTTTACAAGCAATAATCAAGACCTAAAAAGTTATCAAAGATTTTGGAATAAAAATGAAAATTTAGTCATAGAAACATATTTAAATATTAATGGTTCAAAAGATGGAATTGAAACAATTTGGAAATATGATACTGATGGAAATATTTACAAGAAATTAGAAATAAAATTTTCAGATGGAGAATTTATTTCCAGTAAGACTTTTTCAAAAGATAAATTGTATTCAGAAATAAAATATTTGAAAGACGATTCTAAACAGAAAGTATTAAAGCGTAAAGAATCTAAGTACTGTGAATCACATAAAAAATATCATTATGAAGACGTAGAAACGATTTTTACTTTTAAATTTTACCAATTTAAATATTATAAAAATTTTGGTGATAAACATTATAAAAGAAAGGAATTTTCACGGTGTTTAATTATTTCTAATAAGTGGTCTACATCAAGTTTACAGGTAGGTGAAGAAAGGAGTTGGTGGTCTAATGGTAGATTAGAAGAAGAAAAGAATTTCTATACTAATGAAAACTTTGTTTATTACTATGATAGATCAAAAGTATCTGGAAATTACAAAATGCTTGATGGCTTTCATAAAAAATGGACTGAAAGTGGCCAATTAATTTTTGAAGCTAATTATAAAGACAATAAACCAATAGGAACAATAAGAGAATTTTTTAAGAATGGTGTGTTAAAGACTGAAAATACTCATTTTTATCAACCTGTTGTTGACACTCCTAGTCGAAATTTGAAAACATATCATGAAAATGGCACCTTACATCAACAAACAAATTATAACCTAGAAAAAGGATACAATGTCAAAAATGGGGAAGATATAGAATATGATAAAATCGGAAAAATTATTCAAATGAATTATTATTTAGATGGTAAAATCATTGAAAAAAATAGGTTTGATTCTACTGGTCAATTAATTATGAAAAGCAAAGAAGAAAAATACCCTACTAAAAATAAAATCACATATAAGTATTACAATAAAAAGGTTTATGAAATAGAAATTTATAAAGACTCTTCTAATGAGAAAACTATAAGGACTGTCATTAACTCCTATTATAAAAATGGAAATCTAGCAACGTCATACAACTTAGAGGATGGAAATAATAAAAGAACTAGATGGTTTATTAATGGTGAAAAAGAATATGAGATAGATCATAATAATGAAAAAAGATGGAAAGAGAATAAATTACTTTATAATATAAATTGGGATAATGATAGAGTAGTTGTTAATAATTCAAATAAAACAGAGACTGATAACTTTTTAAATTATTCAAGAAATAAAAGTGGAGTTATAACTTCTAAAATTCCCATGAATATAAAAGTTTTCAATTCACCTTATGGAGAAGTTATAGGTGAATATAAGGATTACGGTATAACTGAAGATTTTCAATTCGATTATGAAGAGTATGGGGTAACATATTATGATAATATAAATGGTTTTTTAAGAATTTCTTCTTCCCTCTGGATAAAGAGTGATAATTTATCTTATGACCCCTGGATTGCATTTGCCAGTTATGGATTTGCCGAACCTCCTGGACTAGTTCTTAGATCTGAACCTGATTCAAAATCTAAAAGGATAATGGCTTTTCAAGGAGAACAATACCTAATTGAAGCGAAAGGTAAATTAACAAATGGCTATAAAAAAGTTATAGTATCTCTTTATGATGGAGGTGGCTATTGTGAAGGAGAACTTATTGAAACATGGGAAGGATGGATTAAAATAATCAGTGATAACGGAACTTTAAATATATACTGGTACCCAAGAGGTTGTTAATTTTAAAATTTTTGCAAATACACAAAAAACATTTGTTTTTGGATTTAAATCTAAAAACTCTAACAGATAATTCTTTTTGGCCTCAATTTAATTTTAGTGTACTATAATAATTAGATTGATTAAAATTTAATAATTTTCAAAACTATTTTTATAAACTAACTTATGGAATAGTTGGAGTTTGAAGTTTTTCCAAAGAAGCTTTAATTTCTTGATCTGACAACTCATGTTTAATTATTTTTCCATTAAAATAATCTTCATAAGCTTTCATATCATAATTTCCATGTCCACATAAATTTATTAATATAGTCTTACTCTTTCCTTCTTTTTTACAAGTTTCAGCCTCATCTATTGCGGTTGCAATTCCATGTGTGGCTTCTGGTGCAGGGATAATCCCTTCAGCTTTAGCAAATTTTACTCCAGCTGAAAATACTTCTAGATTGTCATGAGATTTTGCTTCTATCAATTTATCCTTTAATAGCTGACTTACAATAACACCAGCTCCATGATAACGAAGACCACCTGCATGAATTGGAGCAGGAACAAAATCATGCCCTAAAGTGTACATAGGCAACAAAGGTGTCATACCTACGGTATCTCCAAAATCATAACGAAATTCTCCCCTAGTTAATTTAGGACAAGAAGATGGTTCACTAGCAATACATCTTATTGATTTTCCTTCCTCAAAATTAAGTCTAAGAAAGGGAAATGCAATACCAGAAAAATTTGATCCACCTCCAAAAGGAGCAATAACGATATCAGGAAGGTCACCCGCTTTTTCCATTTGTTTTAATGCTTCCTGACCAACTATAGTTTGATGGAGTTTTACATGATTTAATACACTACCAAGAGCATACTTTGTTTTTTCATCACTAGCAGCTACTTCGATAGCTTCAGATATAGCTATTCCGAGAGAACCAGTTGTATAAGGATCTTGAGCAAGAATTTTTTTTCCAACTTCTGTTGCATTAGATGGAGATGGGTAAACTTTGGCTCCCCATGTATTCATCATTACTTTTCTATAAGGCTTATGTTCATATGATAACTTAACCATATAAACCTCACAATCAATTCCAAAATGATTACAAGCAAAGCTTAAAGCACTCCCCCATTGACCAGCACCCGTTTCTGTTGTGATTTTTTTTACACCTTCTTGCTTATTATAGTATGCCTGAGCAACAGCAGTATTTGGTTTATGAGATCCTGTCGGACTAACTCCCTCATATTTATAATAAATTTTTGCTGGTGTATCTAGCGCTTTTTCAAGATTATAAGCTCTATATAAAGGAGTTGGTCTCCACATAGCATAAATATTTCTTACCTCATCAGGTATATCAATCCACTTTTCTGGAGAAACTTCCTGTTTAATTAACTCCATTGGAAATAAAGGAGCTAATGCTTCTGGACCAATTGGTTCAAGTGTTCCAGGATTTAATGGAGGAAGGGGCTTATTTGTCATATCAGCCACAATGTTATACCATTTTTCAGGAATTTCATTTTCAGATAAAGTAATTTTACGTACCATGATAATATTATTTTTAAATTAAAGTTGAATAATAAATATACAATTTAAATAGTTACATTTAAATAAAAATCAAATAGATGAATAAAATACTGATTTTCATTATATTAAGCATTGTTATTACAACTAAGTTAAATGCTCAAAGGCCTAATACAAAAAAATTACCTATTCCTTATCTTCAATACCCTAGTAATCCTATAAATCAAAATATTGATGCTTATTTCTCAAATATCGTAAACAATTCTGCGGTTTTTCAGCCATCTAATGGAAATTTAATCTTAAGAGGTTATAAAAAAGTTTCATCTTTAAATAAAGCGGATTTAGAAATTAAATTTGTAATAAATAATGTTTCCTTTTTAAGTAAAGTTTTTAAAGAAAACTATAAAAAAAAAGTAAATGACAGTACATCTGTTACTGCTGTAGGAGGAAGATATAGAGTTGATGCAAGTGTAAATTATAGTGAATATGTTACAGATGTTAAAAATGATAAAATATTAATTTCAAATGAAGGTATTCTATCAAGTGCATCTTTTATTTCAAACCTTATAAAAAATTATAGGGAAGCTGTCCAAAGACATGAATATAATAAAGATAGAGAAGCTGTTAGATTATATGTTCAAATTGCCAATCAAAGTATCAATAAATTTCAAACGAATATAAATGATAATTTCGGTTTCCCATTGTATTATTATTATATGCCTTTTGCCAGAGGGAAAGGAAGAAAATTCGACTATTCTGATTTATCAAAATCATTTAACAATATAAAAAACATTAATGAAATTGCAAAAAATGCTTTTTCAGGAATTAACTCAAAAAGATATGGTTTAAATGAATCAATGATGGAGGAATTTAATAAAAACATTAATGAGTGTGTTCATTTGCTGGAATATGCTATAAAAGAATATGTTCCAAGAAAAAAGAGAACCAGAATCGGCGATAAAATAATCGATCATTTATATTTAAATATCTCAGCAGCATATTACTTAAAAGGAGAATTGACTAAAGCATATGAAGCTCTATCAAAAGTAAAAAAAAGTAAGGGTGAAATAAAAAAAGCTGCAAAATTCCAGTCAAAATTAAAAGACCTTGAGAATAGAAAGAATAACTATAATAAATTTTTAAGTATAAATACTTCTAAAAACAATTAACATTAAGCTTTAATTTTTTTTTCTCTAAAAATTAAATTTCCATATCGATGAAAGTTTTCGCTAATACTTTGTTCTTGTAGATACCACAAAAGCTCGAACCTCCCATTTATATATGGCTTATGCCCTACTATTGATAGTCCATTATTTGAAATATTTTTAATAGTATCTAATTCAAGATTTTTTGTATTTAGAACTCTGACAAAACAAACTTTGTTAAAATGTTTAAACATTTTTTTCTCTTTTTCGATGTATATATTAAACCGATTTTTAAATTCCATTAAGTCGTCCAAAAAGTTCCATTTTTGAGATACACTAATAACTGGATTTGATTGACAAATAATAGAGGCACATATGATTTTTAAGACATCTTCTAAATTATCAAATTCATTAATTCTAATCATAAAAGGTTTTACACCTTTTTTATATATCAAATAATTATCTTGTCCCAAAATTTTTGATTGGTCATCCTCTAATAAAAAATATGATTTCATCCACCAATAATAATTAATTACAGTATTTGAGATTTTTTCAAATATTTTAAATTCTAAATCTTTTGGAATATTTATGTCTTGAAAATTTTGAGATTTCCCTTCAGTTATCCTCATAAATTGAATCAAGTAATTAGGTCCTCCCGCTTTTATTCCATAGCCATAAGCTGATCTTGAATTTAAAAAACCTCCAAATGCTTGTCTTTGAACAATTGCTCCTGTTATTCCCCTATTAATATATAAATTTCCAGCATTAACCGATTTTTTCCATTTTTCTATTTCCCTTAAATCCAAGGATTCTAATCCACTAGTTAATCCATATTCTTGATTAACAATATCTATTGCATC
>MDTC01272575.1_pt1 | contig 10350 bp, 9 predicted proteins | sample 811181 | NCBI WGS metagenome assembly MDTC01 (sample SAMN05326644, study PRJNA326480) | marine metagenome | isolation source: seawater | place: Pacific Ocean: North | collected 2011
GAAACATCTCTGCTAATGAAAATCCCATCACACTCACCGCGTCTCCGTTTGTAGATACTACAAACTACCAATTAAATAATGTAGCAGGGGGTGGTGCGTTAGTCAAGGGAGTTGCTGGACTTCCCGATCCATCAGACATTACAGCAACGGCAAGAAAACAGTTCCGTTCAGTTGGTGGGATTTTACCAAATCCAAACACCGAAACAAGCACTACATTTTAAGAAGTTATTCTTGACAATAGTCTAACATATAGTATAATCAACGTGTAATAAAACACACGGAGATATTATGTCTGACACTATGAAGATTTATAAGTTATACCCAAATACAATTGAAATTGAACAGGGGACTCACGAAGCCGCTTGCTTTGATCTACACGCTCACCTGCGTGGTCCTGTGCCTCCTGAAGATATTCCTGCGACTATCAGATCTATTAAGTGGTATGATTCTTATAATCAACTGCATGAGAGTAGTTCTAGTGTTGTTTTTGACAGTGACGTTCCTAACTGCTCATTTGAATTGGGTCCGAAGTGTCGTGCCTTAGTTCCGACTGGAATAATAGTAGATATTCCTGAAGGATATTCTGGTAGAATTCATCCAAGATCAGGCAATGCTTGGAAGTATGGTGTTACGTTAATCAACTGTGAAGGTGTGATTGATTCTGATTATTGCCATGAAGTTTTTGTGCCATTGTATAATACTACAAACATCCCATTTGTCATCAATCATGGAGATAGGATTGCACAGATAGAATTCATTCAACCTTACAAATCTATAGAGTATATTTCATACACAGATGCCACACCTAAGTCAAGGAAAACCAATCGCACAGGCGGATTTGGTTCAACAGGAGTATAATATGACACGCGACGAACTACTACAATATCACAGTGAAGTATGCAAAGAGGCACAAGAATTGATGAGCCTGAAGAATCGAGATTATGCTGGTAATGATGGACAAGAGCCTTTTGCTAACTTTACGCGAGTGGAGTCAATGGGCATTTGCACCACAGAGCAGGGATTCATGACACGTATTACAGATAAGATGAGTAGGCTTTCTTCTTTTTTAGAATCTGGTAAGATGCATGTTGAAGATGAGAGTTTTCGTGATACAATAGTGGATGTAATAAATTACATGGTTCTTCTTTCTGCCTACATTAATGAAAAAGGAGAATCAGTAAATTCTGAATCTAATAACGAGACGCTTTGGACTTTTTCTGGGGATAAAGAACCAGTGCAATCATATGATTGCTGAGGAAGTAAATGCAAAACAGCTTTTATACTAACGTAGCAATTCGTGGCGACAACATTCTTTATCGGGGACAAGAAAACGGAAAGAGGATTCAGAGAAAAGTTCCATACCAACCAACTGTATATCTCCCAACAAAAAATGAATCTGACTGGAAAACTTTAAACGGGCAACCAGTCGAACCATTTTGTGCAGGAGGAATACGAGAGACTAGAGATTTCATTAACTCTTACAAAGACGTTAATGGGTTCTCTGTTTATGGTACAACTGATATGACTTATCAGTATATTGGTGATGAGTTTCCCGATGAAATTGATTATGATACGAGTCAGCTTAAGATAGCGAACATTGATATAGAAACTACTTCTGAGTTTGGGTTTCCTAATGTTTCTGATCCCACTGAACAGATCATTGCGATCACGGTTGATATGGGTGACAAGTCTCATGTGTTTGGGCTTGGTGATTTTCATATCGAGGGTGATCGGATCGAGTGTTACACATTCGAGAATGAAGCCGACTTGCTTGCAAGTTTCCTTCAGTTGTGGGATCTAGAGAAACCTGACATCATCACTGGATGGAACATTCGATTCTTCGACATTCCGTATCTCGTTAATCGAATTCAGTATGTCTTTTCCAACAAGGAAGAGACTTTACTTTCTCCTTGGCGTGTCATCAAGGAGAGAACTGTACATCGAATGAACAGAGATCATGCAGTATACGAACTGGTTGGAGTCGCCACTTTAGATTACTATGAACTTTACCAAACATTCACATACACAAATCAAGAATCATATCGGCTTGATCATATAACTTTTGTGGAGTTGGGTGAGAAAAAACTATCGTACGAAGAGTACGAGAGTATGACAGATTTCTACAAGAATGATTTTCAAAAGTTCATGGAGTATAATGTTCGAGATGTAGAACTCGTTGGTAAACTTGAGGACAAACTTAAACTTCTTGAACTTGCTGTTAACCTTGCTTACTCTGCCAAAGTAAACTTTATGGATGTATTCTCTCAAGTCAAGACTTGGGATCAGATCATCTATCATTATCTTAAGGGTAAGAAGATTGCGATTCCTCCTAAGTTTATGATGAAGAAGGAATCCCAATATGCAGGTGCTTATGTTAAAGAACCAATCGTTGGTAAGCATGATTGGATTGTTTCATTTGACTTGAACAGTTTGTATCCTCACTTGATTATGCAATACAATATCAGTCCAGAGACACTTATCGAGATGGATGAAGAATTAAGATTTGGTATTTGTCCTGACAATATTATTGCTGAATCTAGCGATTGTGAGCATCGTCTGGAGAAACTAAAGTCAAAAGAATATTCAGTCGCTGCCAACGGAACTTGTTATCGCAAAGATATTCAAGGGTTTCTACCTGAACTCATGGAAAAGATGTACAAAGAACGTAGCATGTACAAGAAGGAGATGATTGAATGTCAGAAAAGGCAACAAGCAGGCGAAACCAATCTAGAAAATGATATTGCAAAATACAACAACTTCCAGTTAGTTCGTAAGATTCAATTGAACTCTGCTTATGGAGCTATTGGTAATCAGTGGTTCCGTTATTATGATGTTCGTATGGCAGAAGCAATCACTTTGTCTGGACAGTTGAGTATTCGTTGGATCGCAGATAAACTAAATGAATTTCTAAATGCTCACGTTGGGAGCGAAGACTATGACTATGTTGTGGCATCTGACACCGATTCTGTTTATCTTCGGCTTGGTAAGTTGGTAAATAAGTTTATGGCTGATGGGTGTTCTAATGAGAAGATTACAAACTTCCTCCACAAGTCTTCGGAAAAGATAATCCAACCATTTATCGATAAGCAGTATACAGATCTAATGAATCGTATGAATGCTTATGAGAACAAGATGGTGATGGAAAGAGAAGTCATTGCAGACAAAGGTGTGTGGACTGCAAAGAAACGTTACATGCTTAATGTTCACGACAGCGAGGGTGTTCGGTATGAACAGCCGAAACTGAAAATCATGGGTATCGAAACTACTCGGAGTTCCACGCCTCAGTTTGTTCGTGACAAGTTGAAGAAAGCAATTAAACTTATCTTGACGGACACCGAAGCCTCGGTTATCAATTATATTGATGAGGTCAAGAATGACTTCTTCTCACAGAGATCAGAAGACATTGCCTTTCCTCGTGGTGTTTCCAAGTTAGAAAAGTACATGGACTCAAGTACAATTTATTCTAAGTCAACACCTATTGCAGTCAAGGGTGCTTTGATATATAATCATTATCTAAAGAAGCACAAACTTACTAAAAAATACAGAGAGATACAAGAAGGGGATAAGATTAAGTTTTTGTATCTCAAGAAACCAAATCCGATGGGTGGAATTTCCGGTAAAGATCATGTGATATCGTTTAACAGTATGATCCCTCCAGAATTTGAACTGGAACGTTACATTGATTACGAATTACAATTCAATAAGAGTTTCCTAGAACCTCTGAAAAACATTCTAGAAGCAATTGGGTGGAGACATGAAAACACCTCAACACTTGAATCACTTTTCTGTTAGGAGAATAAATAATGAGCGACTTTCTACAAACTATTATAAAAAATTCGGGGAATGAGTATGCAGGAATTGCCTCAGAAGGGATTGAGGGTTCGGATGTCACAGGGTTTATTGATACTGGCTCTTATGTGTTCAATGCCTTGCTTTCTGGGTCTTTGTATGGTGGCATACCAAACAATAAAATTATGGCGTTGGCAGGAGAGTCTGCTACTGGTAAAACTTATTTCGCACTTGGTATGTGCAAAAAATTCTTGGATGACAACCCAGATGGTGTGGTCTTGTATTTCGACACGGAACAAGCGATTACGTCGGGCATGATCTCCGAACGCGGGATGGATCCCGCCAGAGTCGCTGTGTTCCCTGTAGCAACCGTTGAATCCTTCCGTCACCAAGCAATTAGTATTGTTGACAAGTATATTGAAACTAAGGATAGTAAACCTGTGTTTGTTGTCCTTGATTCTCTTGGTATGCTTTCGACTGAGAAAGAAATGAATGATACGGCTGAAGGAAAGTCTACCCGCGACATGACTAGGGCGCAGGTAATCAAAGCTACATTCCGAGTTCTCACTCTCAAGTTGGGCAAGGCAGGCATTCCACTAATCATGACAAACCACACATATGATGTTGTCGGTGCGTATGTTCCAATGAAAGAGATGGGTGGCGGTTCTGGTCTTAAGTATGCCGCTTCCACTATCGTTTACCTCTCTAAGAAGAAGGAAAAGGATGGGACTGATATCATTGGTAACATCATTAAGTGTAAGTTATTCAAGGGTAGGTTCACCAAAGAGAATAAAGTAGTTGAGGTACAACTCAATTATGATACGGGACTAAACCCACACTATGGTCTTGTTCCTATCGCAGTAAAGTATGATATCTTCAAAAAGGTTTCTACTCGTATTGAGTTGCCTGATGGCAAAACAGCCTTTGAAAAATCAATCAATGGCGATCCTGAAAAGTACTTTACACCAGAAGTTATGGAAAGACTGGAACAAGCAGTTGCAACTGAATTTAAATATGGTACAATAGACGACACGGAGATTGAAAATGAACAAAGTTGAATTCGAGTATATTGAAATTGAAGGAATGGATACTGATGCCATTGGTATCCTTGAAGGTGATTATGAAGGACTTCATTACCATTATGGAACCGTTAGTTTTAACGAACAAAAAGACGGACAGATGGAGATGAAATTCAATTATGAAATTCTAAAAAAGCCAGATGGATTTGAAGATGATGAAAAGTTTAAGAATTTTGCTGGAGATCTTCTTGTTAGGATCTTGGAAGAACAACTCCCGAGTCTAACTCAAGAAACGGAATTAAATAATGTAGGCAATCCACCAGAAGTATTGGGTAGAAATTTAGAAGAGTTGAAAGAAGAGCAAGAAAAACTTCGTACTGAGGTAGAACATGCAGCGAGTGGAACTAACGATACTTCGGAATCTGACTCACACTGAGTCTTATTCTCGAAAGGTTTTCCCTTTTATTAAATCTGAATATTTTTCTGATAGGTGTGACAAGGTAGTTTTTTCTCTTATTGGTGAGTTCATCAGTAAGTTCAATAATCTGCCTACGTCAGAAGCACTCAGCATCGGACTCAATGAGAGGAGAGATCTATCTCAATCTGAGTTCGATGGCTGTGTCAATCTAATCCGTGACATCAGCGAGGAAGCAGAAGAAGTAGATGATAAGTGGTTGTTGGAAACCACTGAGAACTTTTGCCAACGGCGTGCTGTTTACAATGCTATCATGGAATCTATTCAGATTATTGATGGTAAAAGTAAAGCACAAACGGAGACTGCGATCCCGCATATTTTGTCGGATGCACTATCTGTTTCCTTTGATTCTCATATCGGACACGATTATATCGAGGATGCAGACAAGAGATTTGATTTTTATCACAAGGTGGAATCTAGGATTCCTTTTGACTTGGAATTCATGAATCTCATTACTGCCAGTGGGACGCCAAAAAAGACTTTGAATATTGTCATGGCGGGAACTGGTGTTGGTAAGTCTCTATTCCTTTGTCACCATGCTGCAAATTGCCTTACTCAAAACAAGAACGTTTTGTATGTGACTTGCGAAATGGCGGAGGAGAGGATCGCGGAACGTATTGATGCGAACCTTATGGATATTACAATGGATGAACTTCGAGAACTACCAAAGACGAGTTATGATGCAAAGTTGCAACGTGTTACGAGTGAGTTCACAGGGAAGTTAATCGTCAAGGAATATCCTACTTCTACTGCCACCTCTAATCATTTCAGAGTTCTTTTAGAAGAGTTGTCAATGAAGAAGAAGTTCAAACCTGATATCATCTTCATTGATTACCTAAACATCTGTGCAAGTGCTAGGTTGAAGAACAATGGTAACGTAAACAGTTATTCGTACATCAAAGCAATTGCAGAGGAGCTTAGAGGACTTGCAGTGGAGTATGATGTACCTATCTTTTCAGCAACACAAGTAAACCGTTCTGGGTTCGCTTCTAGTGACTTTGGACTTGAAGATACCTCTGAGTCTTTCGGACTTCCTGCAACGGCGGATTTCATGATTGCAATGATTGCAACAGAAGAACTCGACGAACAAGGACAAGTTTTGATAAAGCAATTAAAGAATAGATATAACGACACAGTTCAGAATCGTAAATTTATTCTTGGCATCAACAGAGCTAAAATGAAATTGTATGATGTCATGGATGATCAGCAGCTAGGTCTTTCGGAATCTAATCAAGACAAACCAGATGATGTATATGGTTCTGGTTTTGGTGAAATGAAAGAGAGATCTAACTTTACTGATTGGAAAGTGTCATGAGTACTTTCGTAGATAAAAAATTTATAAATCTTGCCGCAGTAAAGTTAGAAAACTTCAAATGGAAGAGTGACAAGTTAGCAAATTGCAGATGTCCGATTTGCGGGGATTCGCAAAAAAACAGAACTAAGTCTAGAGGATACTTCTACATGAAGGGTGCTGACTTTTTCTACAAGTGTCACAACTGCAATTATGGTGCTTCTTTGTATAGGTTTCTAGAACAGATAGATATTGTTTTAATGGGTGAGTATGGAATAGAGAGATGGAAGAATGGGGAGAATGGTAGATCAAATTATGTGAAACCTAAAGAAAATATGTTCAATTCTTTTAAACCTAAATTTAAACCAAAGAATGATTTACTAAAGTCATTGACTTGTGTGAAAGATCTTCCTGATAATCATGTGTGCAAACAATTTGTTACTATGAGACAAATCCCAAAGAAGTTTCATGACCTTTTATACTATTGTAAAAACTTTGGATCTTATATGAAACTTCTTGATCCAGAACCAAAAAGTAGTGAGTTTGTTGGGGCTGAGCCTAGACTTGTTATACCTTTCTTCAATAAAGAAGGTGAAGTTGTTGGGGCGCAGGGTCGATCACTCTCGATGAGGGACGAAGCAAACGCTCGACAAACAATCAGGTACATCACAGTAAAGGCAGACAAGTCTATCGAAAGACTTTGGTATGGTATGTGGCGTGCAAATCCCAAGAAGCGTGTATATGTCGTGGAAGGGCCTATTGATAGTATGTTTATACCAAACAGTATCGCTATGGTTGGTTCTGGTGCGTTGGAACGTATTCCTGCCAGATTTGTAGATAGTGATATGGTATATACACTCGACAACGAACCAAGAAATGTACAAATTGTAAAATACAACGAGAAGCTAATCTCTTTAGGTAAGACTGTTTGTATCTGGCCTAACGATCTAAAAGAAAAAGATATTAATGATATGATTTATCGTATGTCACCTAAAGAAATTAAAAGAGTTATAGATGAAAACTCAGTATCTGGGTTACAAGCTACAATGCGACTCAACCAATGGAGAAAAATTTAGTTATGGAAGTACTGGACAAAGGACATGTACAATTAGTAGACTTTATGGGTTCAGACATAACTGTTTGTAACGCAGCCAGAGTTTCTTTCAATAAAGAATCCAAATGGGACATTGATAAAGAAGCGGTGGATCGTCTTGAGAAATCGGGATCCGTATACTACGAGCAAGATGTTCGTAAATTATCAGATAAGGATGCTAAGTTACTGAAGTACCTTGCTACTCATGATCACTGGACTCCTTTCGCACATCCCCAGATTACTTTGCGGATAAAGGCGCCTATCTCCATAAGAACACAATTCTTCAAGCATAAGCAAGGATTTGTGGAAAATGAGATCTCACGAAGGTATGTCTCATTTGAACCTGAGTTTTACCACCCAGCGTGGAGAGGAAAACCATCGGATGGTGCAAAACAGGGTAGTGACGATTTTATGGATATAGATGATGACACCGAACGGGGATTCGACAATGCTATCGAAATATGTCTGTACAACTACAATGAACTACTACGTAATGGTGTCGCGCCAGAGCAAGCACGATTCGTTCTCCCGCAAGGCATGTACACGGAATGGTTTTGGACGGGTTCACTAGCTGCTTATGCAAGATTCTACAAACAGCGTATAAATGAACACTCTCAGTGGGAAATACGTGAATATGCTAAAGTGATAGGAAAATTGATCCAACCCCTTTTTCGTGAATCTTGGAAGTATTTATCTAAATAAATAGAAATATGGAAGACCATTCAATTAACATCTTTTCACGTAATAATATAGGCAAAAAATTTGTCTACCATGGCGATATCCTTGAAGATTTATCAAATGGTGACGTTTTTGAAGTTACTGAATATAAAAGTGATGACATCCATCAGATAGGATATGGAGCATCGTTAGTTTCTTTAGTTAACGATGACACCCACATATCTTTATGTGGATCTTCTAGATTGATAAATGAATGCTTTTTTGATTTGGTAGAAGAAATTGAAGAACACAACGAAGAAGAGCCATATACCCAAGACATAAAAATAATTGAACGTATAGTAGAAACCCCTGTATATGGACAGCAGGGTTTGGATGGTCCTCAAGGATTGCCTGGGATTCCTGGTCGAGACGGCAAAGACGGAGAAGATGGAAACGATGGCATTGACGGAACCAATGGTGTTGATGGATCTCCGGGGGAACAAGGTCCACAGGGGGAAATGGGAATACAGGGTTTAGTTGGTCCCCAAGGAGAAAGAGGACAAGAGGGTGAGCAAGGAGTTCCCGGTGAGCGTGGAGAAGAAGGAAAGCAGGGTGAGCAGGGCTTACAGGGGATACAGGGAGCGCCAGGTCCACAAGGTCCAGACGGTAAACAAGGGACACAAGGTATTAAGGGTGACTCTGGTAAACAGGGAAACCAAGGACCTGCGGGGAAGCAAGGTAAAGTTGGACTCAAAGGACCTAAAGGTGACAAAGGCGAAAAAGGTGATCAAGGTTTACAAGGAGAGCAAGGGCTTGAAGGTAAACATGGTGAACAGGGACCTAAAGGTGATGACGGAATCGCTCAAGTAAGTGGTCCTCTTAGATACGATAAGAAAAATAAATTACTCACAGTCAGCGAAGAATGGGTAAACTCTCTTGGATCAGGTGTTCAGGGGGGAGCAATTCTCGGTGGCGGTGGTGGCCTCATGGGCGTTAAACAAGACGGACAGTCGGTGCCGCAAGGTAATGTAGTAAGATACATAAACTTTGCTGGATCTGGTATCGAAGTCAATTCTGATGGAAGTGTGGCAACAGTTAATATTTCTCATGCTGAAGTGCATAATGCCTTACAGACGATTAATGGGAATAATATTATGTCACAAGATCTTGACATGAACGGATTTAATCTGTATAATAGTAGAATTGACGGCGGTACATTTTAGTAACTAAATAGAATATCTTTTAAATTATTACAGGAGCAACAGGTATGGCATTACCTAGTTTATATCAGTCTTTTATTCACCTCTCTCGATACTCTCGTTGGTTAGAAAACGAGGGACATAGAGAAACATGGGAACAAACAGTTTCCCGCTATTTTGATTTTTTCGTTGATCATTTGGAAGAAAAATGCAATTACAATGTTCCTGACAGTCTTCGTCATGAGTTAGAGAAATATGTTGTAGATCTAGAAATCATGCCGTCTATGCGAGCTTTGATGACGGCAGGAGAAGCACTCAAGAGAGACAATGTTGCAGGGTATAATTGCTCTTATTCTAGTGCTGGAAAAGTCAAGTCGTTTGATGAAATTCTGTACATTCTCATGTGCGGAACAGGCGTTGGATTCTCAGTAGAACGCGAACTCATCAAAACCCTGCCGACGATAGCAGAGGAGTTTGAAGACAGTGATACGACGATTGTTGTACAGGATTCAAAAATGGGTTGGGCGAAAGCGTATAGAGAATTATTCAGCTTGCTTATTGGAGGTCAAATTCCAAAATGGGACACTAGTAAAGTTCGTCCTGCGGGCGCGAGACTTAAAACTTTTGGAGGACGGGCAAGTGGACCGGAACCACTTGAAGAGCTGTTTAAATTCACAGTCGAGTCCTTCCGAAGAGCAGCAGGTAGAAAACTTACTTCTATCGAATGTCACGATATCATCTGTAAAATTGCAGAGATTGTGGTTGTCGGGGGGGTTCGTAGGTCCGCACTAATCTCTCTGTCATCGCTCACAGACGAGCGTATGAGA
>MDTC01041313.1_pt1 | contig 10349 bp, 6 predicted proteins | sample 811181 | NCBI WGS metagenome assembly MDTC01 (sample SAMN05326644, study PRJNA326480) | marine metagenome | isolation source: seawater | place: Pacific Ocean: North | collected 2011
AGTATTTCCTTTAGTAAATCTATGGAAGTCTATACCTAAGCCTACTTTTAAAATTTTTTTATTGTTCATTAATTTTGTTTTCACTCTTATAAAGTCATTTTTGCTTGTTATTTTTATATTGTCTTGAGCCCCATCAATAATCTTAACCTTAAATCCTGCAGTAGTAAATATTTCAGAGTCATCAGTAAAATATTTAAATTCATTTTTGTTGAATTGATCATAAGCTTTTTTTAATTTATCCATTAAAAAAGCTTGTGGGGTTTGAGCGTTATATAAATTATTTCTTTCTATATTTTTAAAAATAAAGTTATTCTTAACATATTTTATACTATCTGTAATTTTTGTTGCTGGTATAACACCGTCAGCCGATTTTAAATTATCAATTAAGAGTTTGATCATCTTTTCCTGTATAATGGGTCTAGCAGCATCGTGGATTAAAATATTTTTATAATTTTTTTTTTTGTAAATAAAATTTATTGCATTTAAAGAGGATAACTGTCTTGTTTGACCTCCTTTTAAAAATTGAATTTGATTATATTTTTTTTTTATTGCAGCTATATATTTTTCATGATTGGAATGATATACTACATATAAGTCATTGATTATATTCATGTTTAGAAATATATTGATTGATATTTCTAATACGGTTTTATTTTCAATCTTTTTGTATTGTTTTGGAATTATTCCACCAAATCTGTCACTAGTGCCGGATGCAAGTATTACTGTTGCTGTTTTATTTTTTTTTTTATTATTCATGATTATTTATGATATTTTACTTTATTATGATAAAAAATACATCAATTATAGATTTTATATCGTTTTTGCCTATGCCTGCATTGATTATAGATGCCAATGGATTTATAGTTAATGCTAATCTAATTTACAGAGAAAAATTTAAGTTCAATAGAATATCAAATTCTAATAAAATTAAGATACAAACTTTTTTTTCATTTGATATTGAAAATATATTAATAAGACTATTTACAGGTGATAGTTCTGTATCAACATATGATTATAAATTAAATGACTTAGATGATAATGAAATTATCGCTGATTTACATTTCAATAAGATAGAAGAAAAGCTTGTTCTTTTAATAATTGATGAAAAAGATAACTTTAAAACCTACATGACTCAGTCTAGTAAAACCTTAAGCGATTTGTTTATTAGAGGTTTTTCTGATAGTTTAGATAGAAATATTAGTTCTCCTATTACTAATCTATTGGCAGCTATAGAATTACTTAAAGATAAAATATCTATTAAAAATGATCAAGATGATAAGTTAATTGGTCTATTGGAAGCAGAGACAAGTAAAATTAAAAATTATATAAACAAAACTTTAAACTTCCATAATGACACCAATCAAAAGGAAGAAAAAATAAATATTCACGAATGTTTAGTTGAGGCAATAGAGACTTTAGATAGAAAATACTTTAATACCTACAGGCTTACAAAGGATTTTGATCCGTCTATACCAAATATTAATTTCAATAGGAGTCATATTATTAGATGCTTTGAAAATCTCTTATTCAACGCTTGTGAAAGTAAAAAAAATAATTTTATCACCGTAACTACTAGAATAAATCATAATATTTATGTAAGGTCTAGTGATTTGCAAAAAGTATTAAAACTTCCTATTCATATTAAGATTTCAGATGAGGGAAATGGAATAGATGAAAATTTTGAAAAATTTATATTTTACCCCTTTGTAGGCACAAAGGCAGACTCTGATGGACTTGGACTAGCTTACGTCAATACTACTATTGCAAAAAACGGGGGATTTATAAAATTAGAAAAAGAAAAAAATATTACTACTTTTAATATTTTTTTACCTTTAAAAAATAAAAAGGAGATTAATAATTCATAATATTTTGTATGCAGGAAATGATGAAAATTTTAAATTTATATTAAAAATTTATCTAAACAAAAGCAAATTTAGTTTAAATTTGAGTGCACATTATGAAAGCTTTAAAAGCAATCTTTTAAATAATGATTTTAGTATAGGAGTTATAGAAGAAGACATTATTAAAGGAAAATTGAGATTATTTCATAATGATCTTAAAAGTTTAAAAAAAAAATTACCTCTTTTGATAATATCTGGAGGCAACTTTGAGTTGCAGAGATTATTAGATTATGAAGAGTTAGGTATTGAAGTTATACAAAAGCCTTTTGAATTAAAGGATTTGGTTAATAAAATCGAGTTTCTTTGCGAAAAAGAAAATTTAGTTAATAGTAATCTTAATATTAAGATCCCTTTTATAGACAAAACTAATAAGACAAAATACATATTTGATAGTATCTATAAAATTGTTAATAATAACTTAAATACTTTGATTACAGGAGAAATAGGAACTGGTAAGCGGCAAATAGCAAATACTATTAGCATGCTAAGAGAACCAAATAAAAAGCTATTAGAAATAAACTTTTTAGACTATAAGAATAATAACTTAGAGAATCTTTTGATAAATAAAATTACAAAAGATGAATTTCTTAACTTTAAATTTCTAAAAAAATCAGAACTTTCCAACACAATATTGTTTACTGATATTGAGACAATGCCTATAGGAGTACAAAAACTTTTATCAGTAGAATTAAAAAACCAAAAAAATAACCTAGCTTTAATCTCTAAAAATACTAAAATTATTGCTACTACTTCAAAAAATATAAAACAAATTTTAAGTAATAATAATTTTTCTAGTGATTTGTTTTATACTCTTAGTATGTATAATATTTTTACGCTTCCTTTAAGATCAAGAAAAGAAGATATAAAGTTGTTAATTAGAGAAATTATTTCAGAGTTTAATTTGTCTTATAAGCTAGACAAGCAAATAAGTGAAGACGCAATTGAAATTTTAGAGGATTACATTTGGCCAGGTAATATTACTCAACTTAAAAATTTTTTACAAAGATGTCATAAACTCTCAAATGATAACTTGTTAATTAATAAAAGACTTGTAAGCTTAGAGATGGATAATGAATTTAGATATACAAATAATGATTATTTAGAAAATTGGAAATTAAATTTTAATAATTTTATAAGTGCAAATATAAGAGGTTTTTTATCAAATAATAAAATTGAATCTGGAATATACTACAAATTACTTAAAGAGTTCGAAAAGCCATTGATAATAGAAATGTTAAAATTTACAAATAATAATAAACTTTTATCTTCTCAATTATTAGGCATTAATAGAAATACATTGAGAAAAAAAATGGAGGATTACCAAATAGAGGTTATTAAAAACACAAATACTGATTAGTTATGATAAATTTTTCAATTAGCAATTTAAAAAAAACTTTTATTCCTTTTACATTTTTATTTTGTTTTTCATCGGCCATAGGTATTTTTTATTCAATACATAACACAGCTGACAGCAATCCTAAAACTATTTGGCTATTTCTTTTTTTTGGGCTTTTGTCATTTTTGCTTTTACTTTTTCTGATATTATTAGAATTAATTAGATTAATTTCAAACATTAGAAAAAATACTGCAGGATCAAAACTGAGGTCTAAAATTGTTGGAGTATTTGCTACAATTGCAATTTTTCCTGTGGTGATAGTAGCAATTTTAGCAGTAATTTTTTTTGAGAGGGGTATTGAAGCGTGGTTTAGCAAAAGGGTTCAAACAGCGTTAGAAAAATCTGCAGCAATTGCTGAGAACTATGCGGTAGAGATAAAAAAAAAAGTAGAAGGTGATGCACTTTTTATATCTTTAAAACTTTCAAATTATTCAAGTGCAAACTTTAACAATAGGTTGCAACTTAATTTTATGCTGAATAATTTGGCCATTGAAAGAGATGCAAATGAATTAGCAATAATTGGCTCAAATGGAAATATTATAGCTGCCTCTAAAAATAGTTTCTTTTTGCCTAAGAATATTTCTCCAAATAATATTTTTGCTAATAGAAATGATAAAAATTCACCTTTAGTTTTTACCAATGATAATAAAAACAATAACATATCTGTATTAACTCCTATAATTGGACATTTCGGGCTTTATCTTTATTTTTCCAGATATTTAGATCCAATAATGATTTATAATCTTAAAAGCGTCAAAAAAGCAGTAAATGACTATTCTATTGCAAAAAAAAGTAGTGAGGAAAGCAAAATAACCTTTACTATGGTTTTTCTCTCTGTTGCGTTAATACTTTTACTTTTATCTGTGTGGCTTGGAATAGCATTTGCAAATTCTTTAATTGACCCTATTTCTTCTTTGATAAGTGCTTCTGAAAGTGTTAGTTCAGGTAATCTTAAAGTTAGGATACCTAACGATAAAAAAAAGCGCGATGAAATTAGCTCTCTAATTAATAGTTTCAATAGAATGGTAAAACAGCTTTATGATCAAAGAAAAGACTTGGTAACTGCTAATGAGCAAATTGATACTAGAAGAAGATTTACCGAGTCAGTATTAACAGGAGTAAAGTCTGGTGTTTTAGGTGTAGACACAAATGATGAAATTTTTTTAGTTAACAAGTCAGCACTGGAGCTTTTAGAAAATGACGCTAGCAAGCTGATAGGAACAAATATATTTGAGATATTTCCTTCTTTAACAAAAGTAGTAGGTAATGTAAGAGAATTGAAATTATCATTTAAAGAGGAACAAATTGATTATACAATAAAAGGAAAAAAAAAGAAATTTATTGTAAGAGTTTCTTTTGAAAATTATAAAAGACTAAATAGTGGATATGTTGTTACCATAGAAAACATAACAGAGTTAATAAAAGTTCAAAGGGCTGCTGCTTGGTCAGATATAGCAAGAAGGATTGCTCATGAAATAAAAAATCCGCTTACCCCAATACAATTATCTGCAGATAGGCTAAAACATAAATATTTAAATAAAATATCTGATGAAAAAAGTGTTTTCATTAGCTGTATTGATACCATAATAAGACAAGTTTCAACAATTCACAGAATGGTAAATGAATTTTCAACATTTGCTCAAATGCCCAGACCAATTTTTGAAAAAGTTAATCTAAATCAAATAGTAAATGGAAGTATTGGGATGACTAAATTGGCAAACCAAAGACTAGTTATTAAAAGTAATTTGGATAACTTGCATCCCATTGTTATTAAAATTGATCCTAATTTGATAAACCAAGCTTTAAATAATTTGTTCAAAAATTCAATAAATGCAATTAATGAAAATAAAAAAAATATTGATGAAGGTAAAATTAAAATTGATTTATCAAAGGATGGTAATTATTGCTATATCAACTTTTCAGATAATGGCATTGGATTTCCTCCAAACAAGGAACATTTATTGGAGCCTTACATATCAAGGTCTCAGAAGGGTTCTGGATTAGGGCTTGCAGTGGTAAAAAAAATTATGGAAGACCATAAAGGCACAATAGAATTGAGAAATAATAAAAATAATAAAGGAGCTAAGGTTAAGTTAAGTTTGCCTCTTAATTAATTGTTAATAATTTATAATAATGAATAAAGATATATTAATAGTAGACGACGAAAAAGATATAAGGCTCCTAATTGCTGGAATTCTTCAAGACGAAGGTTTCCATACGAGGCTAGCATGGAATTATAGTAGTCTTAAAAAAGAGATGGCTAAAAGAGTACCATCACTTATTCTTTTAGATGTTTGGCTAGAAAATAGTGAATTGGATGGTATACAGATATTAAAATTAATTAAAAAGAGTTATCCGAATATTCCAATAATAATGATTAGTGGTCATGGTAATATTCAGATGGCAATTAATTCACTTCAGGTAGGAGCATATAATTTTATAGAAAAACCCTTCGATACAAATCTTTTATTACTAAATATAAATAGAGCAATTGATAATGCAGTATTAAGAACCAAAGTTGAAAATATTTATGAAGACCTTGTATTTATTGGTAAATCAAATCAAGCGCTTTCTATAAAATCATTAATAGATAAGGTCGCACCAACAAAAAGCAGAGTATTTTTATTTGGGCCAACTGGATGCGGAAAAAAGCATGTCGCAAAATTAATACACAACAACTCTAAAAGATCAACAGGTCCTATTATATTTTTAAATACAAAAAGATTAACACCAGAAATCATCGAGGAGGAGCTTTTTGGTTTGGAAAGTCTAGATGGAATTCCCGAAAAAATAGGCCTGGTAGAACAAGCTCATAATGGAACTTTATACATTGATGAAGCCGCTAATCTTTGTAATAAATCTCAAAGAAGGTTGATTAAACTTATTACAGAAAATAGATTTATGAGAATAAATGGTAAATATGCAGTTGAGATAGATCTTCGTATAATAACAGCAAGTTCAAGGAATATGCATGATATTATTAAAAGTAACAATTTCAGTGAGGATCTTTTCTACAGGTTAAATGTAGTTCCTATAAATGTACCTTCTCTTAAAGATCGCATAGAAGATATACCTGAGCTAATTGAATATTTCTTAAGGATTTGCAGCAAAAGCTTAGGCGTGGCGAATAAAGTTTTAACAAAAGAACACTATAATTTACTACAATCTATAGACTTAGTAGGCAATTTAAGACAACTAAAAAATATAATTGAACATTTATTAATAATCTCTCAGACAAATTCTGATGAAGAAATAAGTAAAGTTATCTTATCTTATAATAATAATAATGAGAATAACTTTTCTGACATTGTCCAAAACAAGTTAATTAGTTTGACATTAAAAAAAGCCAGAGAGTTATTTGAGAAGGAGTATATTAACCTTCAAATGAAAAGATTTAATAATAATGTTTCTAAGACGGCAGACTTTATAGGAATGGAAAGATCAGCTTTGCATAGAAAACTTAAATTACTTAATCAAAAAAGTGAGAATAAGCAATGAATATTATAATTTGTGGCGCTGGCGAGGTAGGATATAGTTTAGCTAAGTACCTATCATCAGACAATATGAACGTTACCTTAATCGATGAAAGCTCTGAAAAACTAGAAAAAATATCTTCCTTAATTGATGTTAGAACCTTGGTTGGTAAAAGTTATAATCCAGAGGTTTTATCCCAAGCCAATATAGAAGAAGCAGAATTACTTATATCTGTTAATGAAAATGATGTAATTAATATTTTAACCTGTGAAATATCAAAGATTTTATTTAAAATTCCTACTACAATTGCAAGAATAAAAGAAAAAGAGTTTCTTAATAATAAATGGAGTGAGTTATTTTCTGAAAAAGGCTTTAAAGTTGATTATATAATTTCTCCAGAGGACGAAGTAGCAAGCATGCTCGCGCGATTAGTTGCTGTTTCTGGTGCTCATGATTTAATCTCATTTGCAAATGATAAAGTTAGATTAATAGGATTTAAATTAGAAGATGATTGTCCAGTTTTAGATACACCACTTAAAGAATTAACAGAACTTTTTCCTAATTTAAATACAAAAATAGTGCTTATGGTAAGAGATGAAAAAATAATGATTCCCAATAAGATGGAAGAATTAGTGCAAGGTGATGATATTTATCTTTTGTCTGACTCTAATAATATTGAAAGAGTTTTAAATGTTTTTGGAAAAAAAATTATAAAAAGTAGAAGGATAGTTATCATAGGTGCTGGCATAATAGCTTTAAACATTGCAAAAATATTAGAAATTAATGAGCCTGACTCTTCTATTACTATAATAGAGAATAATAAAGAAATAGCAGAAAGAGCAGCTATGCAATTAGAAAAGGCAAATGTTTTATTGGGTGATGCGGTAGAGTCTGAAATAATGCAAGAGGCAGAAATATCAAAAGCAGATATAGTTTTTTCAGTAACCGATAGCGATGAAATTAATACTTTAGTGTCTACTTTAGCTAAAAAGGCTGGTACAAGAAATTGTTATGCATTATTAAAAGGAGATAAGTATTTACCTGTTATTTCTTTAATGGATATAGACGGAATAATATCACCAAAAGAGCTTACGGTATCTAAAGTTTTGAAACATATTAGAAGGGGGGATATTTCTGACGTTTATGAACTGCAAGCAGGAAAAGCTGAAATAATTGAATTTTTAGTAAAAGAAGGATCTCAATTAGTAGGTATTCCTTTAAAAGAGGCTAAATTGCCTGATAATGCTATTATAGGAACTGTTGTTAGAGATGATATTGTTTTAACACCCACAGGAGATACAATTATTGAAGCAAGAGATAAAGTTGTAATGTGTTTATTACACGATGCAATTCATGAAATAGAAGCATTTATAGCTGATGACTCAGAATTAATATAATTTATGAATAATCTGCTTTTATTTACATTACAGGCTACATTTTACATTTATGGTGCTATGGGATTAGTTTTGTCCTTAAAATGTTTAATTTATGATGATTCTAGCCACAATGTATTTTTTATAAGTTCAGCATTAAGCTTTATAATAGGTTATTTTTTACATTTTATGCTCCAAAATACTTTTAAATTAAGATACTTTTTAAAAATTATTTTTTTTTCATGGATTTTATTAATTTTAGTCTCATCCATTCCATTTCTTTCACTTATCCAGGAATTAAATTTAAGCTCAATTCTTTTTATTAGCACTAGCCTTATAACTACTAGTGGGTTTACATTAAATTTTCCTACTTATTTTCAAAAATATGAAGCGCTTTTTATTTGGTCCAGTATTATTCAACTTATGGGAGGTTTTTTTTCTATAATTTCATTTATTCTTATTTTCCATATTTTTCTAAATACCCAAAACAAATTAATAGTTTTTAATAAAAAGATAATAATAAAATTTATCATTTATTATTTTTTATTGTATACCGTTTTCTTTTTAATCTTAAATTTTTCTTTGAATGATATTTTGAATAGTTTTGTCATGGCTTCAGCTATAATTTCTACAGGAGGTTTGATTGGAAATAATGGAAATATCTTAGGTTTTTATTTTTCCAACAACATTTTTTTAATAATTTATTCTTTTTTATTGACTATAAGTGCTTTGATCTTACCTTTATTTTTGTATCTCCAAAATAAAAAAATCTTAAAAAACTACTATATTAAAATTTTCAAAAGAAGCTTTTTTTTAATTATAATTTTAAGTTTTTTGTTTTTATTTTTTACCAGTAATAACTTTCTAAATATTTTTGAAAACATATTTTTGTTTATATCTTTTATAACTACCTCAGGTATTTTGCCCAACAAATTAAATAATGAATTGATTTTACAGCAAATTAATCCATTTTTTTTTATTTTTCTTCTAATTATAATTATCGGTAGCTTCTCAGGAAGTAGCAGCGGTGGTTTAAAATTAGACAAAGTTTCTATTTTATTTATAAAAATAAAGGACGAACTTAACAAACTTGCTTTTAGACATAAAGTATTTGGCGTTGATCTTATAAAAAAAGGATCTGATCAAAAAGAATTGAACAATTTATATGCATTAATTGCTTTTGGTATTTTAATAGTTATATGTTCAATATTATCTCTATGTATTGCTGGCTATAGTGTTTTTGAGGCCTATACTGTAAGCATTGCTGCTCTTACAAATACAGGGGAAGGTTTCCTTTATATTAATAACGTAATTTTAAATGAAAATTCTAATATATTTTTAATTTTAAACTTTCTAATGATTTGTGGTAGATTTGAAATCATAGGATATTTACTAATTTTTCAAAAAATTATATTAAAAAACTAAAATGTCTAAAAAATCATTTGTAAATGGAAGATATTTAAATTTTCAGTCAGCTAACATTCCAATTAATGACAGAAGTGTACATTTTTCCGATGCAGTATATGAGGTTGTAGCAGTACATTCTTCAAAACTAGTTTTTTGGCAAGACCACTTGGATCGTTTAAAAAAATCTTTAAATTATATGGAGATTAAAAATTTTAAGAATATTGAGCTTCTTAAATATAAGTGTAATGAAATAATAAAATTAAACAGTTTAGATGAGGGGTTGATTTACATACATATTTCTAGAGGAATTGCTCCAAGAAATCATAATTGGCATAATAATTTAAATCCTTCTTTGATTATAAGCTGCCTACATAAGCCTATTTTTCGAATGATAAAACCTGTCAAACTTATATCTAATGAAGATATCAGGTGGAAATATAGCAAAATTAAATCTACATCCCTTCTTGGAAATGTACTATTAAAACAGAAAGCCTCAAAAGAAAAAGCTTTTGAGTGTTTAATGATTGATGATAGAGGGTATATTACAGAGGCAACTACATCGAATATTTGGATTATAAAAGATAAGAAGCTTTATACTCCTCCATTAAAGAAAAATATTCTTGCTGGGGTTACGAGAAAAAAAGTATTTGAAATAGCAGATATTTTAAAATTAAAATCTTACGAAAAAGAAATTAAATTTAAATCATTAATTAATTCAGATGGAGTATTTTTGACAAACAGTTCTTCACTTTTAGTAAAGGTAAAGAAAATTAATCATTTAAAACTTAAATTAGACAG
>MDTC01067572.1_pt1 | contig 10347 bp, 16 predicted proteins | sample 811181 | NCBI WGS metagenome assembly MDTC01 (sample SAMN05326644, study PRJNA326480) | marine metagenome | isolation source: seawater | place: Pacific Ocean: North | collected 2011
AGATGATGAAGATGATGAAGATGATGAGGAAGAAGTTGATTCTATTCCTGATATTAAAATAAATAATTTAGTCAATTCATCAGATGTAGAAGATCAATAATTACATAAATTATCTTTTACCTTTTTATTTATATAACACCGTGGCATTGATAAGATTGTATAGTTAAGGGTTGCTTTAGAAATACAAAAACGTATTGTAAGGTATGAACAACGATAGAATCCACAGAGCATCAAAAATAAAAATATACTCAAACAAGTAACCTGTAAAGGGTCATAATCTATTTCATTATATTCACACTGACTTTTTTTTATATGTAAATTACTCTTTAGATAAGAACAATTAAAATAACAAGGATTATCTATCGTACACTTATAATATGTATCATCCATTTCATAATCAATACAATGCTCAGAAATAGTTGTGTTCCTCTTATCAACGATTCTCTTTTTTTCACCAATATCTTCAATAAAATCATTCATCCATTTGATTCCATTGAATGTAAATAGAAATGTCGCAAAAATACAATTTATACCCATTATTATCCAACATTTATTCTTTAATGCCGTCATACTTATTTACATTAGTAATAAAATCTTTATATATATTTTTTGATCTATTCTTTATTGTGATAGTTTTCTTCTAATTTTGATTCAATTTGGTCTATCCTTTCTTTAATTTTGTTTAATTTATCAAATATAACCTTATTCGGTTTTAATTTTTTACTATATTCATACGATTTAAATGAATATGGATCCATTAACCCCTTTATTTCAAGTGGATAATCCAAACCTGTTTTAGACATTATTATATTTCAATATTTAAATTTGAAGTTTTTAACTTTCATTATATTAAAAAAAGACATTATTATGTCTCTACAAAAAGAGAATGCGGTAGAGGTTGAAATACCACCAATTAACTTTAAAAATAAATCTTCTTTTCATAATCTATTCGAGATTAATTCATGCAATGTTTCGGTTATTTGGATCGTCTATGATAAAAAAAGAAAAATTATTATTTCAAAAGGTTTATCAAGACCATGTGGGATTAATCATAGAAGATGTTCAATTCACGCTGAACAAAAAGCAATAGAATATTGTAGGGGAAATTACAACAAAAATTATGAAATATATATTTGGAGATATTCTAAAAAAGGAAAAATAAAGCATAAATACAGTTGTAGTTCATGTACTAAATTAGCCCATAAATACAATTTTCAAAATAAAATATTTACATTCTATGAATCAGAAAAATATTCTGCTATTATTGATAACCCACCTTTATCCTTATGCTATGAAATATTATAATAGTATATTATAATATCGATGAATAAATATTTTTTAATTAATTCAGGTCCAATTGGATCAAGGGAAGAACCAATCAAAGTAATAGAAGAATTACTTGATTCTAATGTGGATATTAGCAGAGGAAATCAACACAAAAGAGGAGATTAAATCGCAGAAAGAAATAAACTAATTAAAATGTATCAACATTAATGATTAGCAATCCAATTATATAATTTTGTAAATAATAGTTTTTTATCTTCCTCCTTCATCTTTATTTTTCAAAATACATCCCATAGTAATATTAAATTTGATTTATATTTTAGTGATATATTAAATAAACCTTTATTATCACCTCTATGGAGGTGATATGGTCAACAAATCGTTATATTCTATTAACCCTTTCATTTATCTTTCCAGATGGTATTGGTCAAAAGATATTTAATCATATAAAAGAAATAGAGTTTGAAGATGCACGAAAAGAACATCAAATTGATTGTTCTCTCTATAGAATAATGAATAAGTTAGGACCTGATTTTATGAATTATATACCAGACTGGGGGATTCTATATCCTATACAATATAAGCAATCATTCCTCTATCAAACTCTAAAACACGTTGATTACGGTTTTTATAATCTCCTTCTATTCCGTGATTTCTATAGATCATTGCCCATACTAAGAAATATACAAAAAATAGAAGAAAGATATCCAGCGATTAACTCCATAAATGAAAATGATATCCCTATAAAACAATCTTGGATCGGGGAGGGATGTATGGCCTCAATAATACTAAACAATATTCTAAAAAAAAAAATTAATTTCTTATTCTGAAATACGTTGCTTCCATCCACTTGCTTGGGGCAGAATAAAGTCACAAGGTAACTCCTTCGAATATAATTACTATGATGGATTCCTTGATTTACCAGTACAGAAATGTAATGAACATATTCCCAAAAAAAATATCATTCAAAAAATAAAGAAAACACTACATTGGAAAAAAATGAGAATCAATGAATGGCCAGAAAAAGAATCCATAATTACAATGAGAAATGAACAAAGGATAAAAAGAAAATATAAAAAAAATGAATCCTATTTATTTAATAACAAAAGGAATCATCAAAAAAATAGGAAGAATATTAGAACACGTAATTATGATATCTCATCTAAATAATTATCCTTGAAAATTTGATTTATATTTTAGTGATATATTAATTAAACCTAGATCTTATGAATACCTTTAATCAAGGTATTAAGTTTGAACCTGTAAATAGTACTCCGCAAGTTTCTTTCTCTGATGTCGTAGTATCATCCGAAGAGGATAGAGATAGTTTAGATGAAAAAGGGTCATCATTCAGTACTTATAAAAAACAAGAACATAATAAAATACTAAATATTAAGAAGAGAAGATGTTGTGGAATTATAATTATAAGTATCGTAATTCTATTATTTATCAGTATTTTAGCAATATCTTCTTTGAATAATTCAGGAAATGGGTTAACCGCTAAATTTTCAGTACATCATTACCACCATAAGACGATAGATGAACAATGTAATAGTACTGAATATGGATGTTGTAAAGTATATGAATTATGTCATATCAACGAGGATAATAAGTTAACATTTGAGGATCACAATATATGGCCATCAGTACAAATAAGACATAATAAATTAGGTACAAATTGTCCTCGTCTAAACAAAATACAAGATGAATATAATTCATATTATTATTCTCGCGAACTTCATTGTGAAAACTCTACTTATGGATGTTGTTCAATTGATATATCTTGTGATGCATATATTTATTTAGAAAGGTTTATAGATGAGAATATATCCCATACTTTTTCTGAAGGAGAAACTATTCGGTATTTAGATCTTGGAAAAATAGATTCAGAAGGATCAAATTGTCCATCAATTAACCATATTATCTTCTATTATAATATGGGATTTAAGGATCCTTTAATGGATTATGTATATATAGTAATCGCTTTACTGATTATTGCTTGTGTTATTGGATGTATGAAAAATAAGTAGTTTATGAAGTAAATTAGTTTTTTATCATTTATTTTTTCAAAAGGTGTAAATTTGATTCTTTATTTAAAGATTAAATTAAAAGTAATTTAGAATTGATGATTGATGAATTACGGATTTCTACAATTACATCCGTCTTACGTATATCACAAGAAATAGATTTAGAAAAAATATATAATGAAATACCTATTAGTAAATATATACCGTATATTGAATATGGTTCAACGAATGAACCGCGTGGATTTTCAGAGAAATCATTAAGGAAAAGGAGAAAAAAGAAGATGAAAAAGATATTTTATAATCAATCAACCATTCATGTATTACATGATAATAAGTTAATGAATGTTAAATTATTTAATAATGGTAGAATACAGATTACTGGATTGAAAGGGGAAAATCAGGCAGAAGTATTAATAAGAAGATTACTCGTTTATTTTAAAGATTTCAATATTCTTGATGAGAGTGCACAATTAATTGATCAAAAAATAGTGTTAATTAATAGTGATTTTGATATTGGAATGGAAATTAATCGTGAGACATTACATACAGAGATTATTAAACATAATTTATATTCTTCATATGAACCATGTATCTATCCGGGTGTAAATATTAAGTATTTTATGAATACAAGGAATCATTCGGGGACTTGTGAATGTAGTAAATTATGTAATGGGAAAGGCAATGGTTGTGGAGATGGAGAATGTAAGAAGGTTACAATTGCAGTATTTAAGAGTGGTAAAATCATTATTACTGGGGGGCAAAATAAGGATCAAATTAATGAGTCCTATCGTTTTATAACTAACTTTATAAGGGAGAGGAAGGATAAGTTTCTATTGAAATAAAATAATATAATTATATATAAATAATGGAAGATAAGAAGGAAAGCCTTAGTATATTTTCAAATACTAATTACACATACCAACGTAAAGAAACACAAAGTATTATTTTAGATGTAGAATGTGGTACAACAATAACTTTCAATGAAACTTTAGATGAACCATTAATGATTGATAAACCATCAGATGTTTATTTGGATGCTTTAACAACATTTCGCTGTATGACAACAGATAGTGAAGGGGAAATGGGATTCTTATTAAGAATTGATGATTTCCCTATTAAAACTGTAAGTAATAATCCAAGTGCGAATAGAGCATTATTCATTCCAAATGAACAAACTACAGATGAAAACCCATCAAAAGGTAAGACTCATAAAGGTAAAAAACTTAATTATATCTGTTCTATAAATCCTCAAAAAATAACTAAATTATCAGGTAAATTAACATTAATAAATGGATCAGCAACACCCTTCGACGGTGACGATGGAAGATTTATTTTAGATCTATCAATTATACCCCGTTAAATTAAATTATTATATATATATATAATGCTTGTAATTATAATAATTCTAATCATAACTGTTTTTTATGTAGTGAGTCATTTAATAAATAAAGATATTCGAGTTGTGAGTATTGATAAAAAGAATAGTGTTTTTAAAGAAAATAAGAAAAATGGGTTAATAGCCCTTTTAAATAATATTTCTTCTGCTGATAAAGTAATATTAACAAATATAAAAGAAAAATGGATTATGACAAAAGATATCATTGATGAAACACTGAATCAAGAAGTGAAGGGGATTATTAAAAATATATTACTCTCTATTGAAAACATTTCCGAATATAAATTTCATATTAATACAATTGAAAATATGTATGTAATGAAAGATGATGCCGGTAATTATCGTTGTATATTAAATTGTTTTATTTTTGAAGTGAAAAAATATTATACAATTAAATTATCGATGGATATAGTCTTTTTTGATGGTGAAATCTATTTTAACTTTATTGATATTGATGAGAGTAGTATTAATAACATTATCAATAATTATGATGTTAAATGGGATGCAATGGGGATTTTATCAAATTATGATATGTTTGATGAAAATACACGGAATATTTTAGATAATTATTATAATTCAAATTATGAAATCGTATTCCTTAATAATAAGGATATTAATATTGATAAAACATCGACATTTACTATGTCTCAATTAGTAAACTCATATTTACCAGCGAATGCCCCTGTAGATGAAACATCACCTCATTTTTGCTTTAAAAATAAAGAACAATGGAAATCAAAAGGAATTAAAATGATTAATGATGAATATGATTGCCCTGAAAATGATAATTCATATCAAGGATTCCCTAATCTCCCAAGAAATGGTCCAAGTGTAATAACACATAATCCTGATAAGAATAATCATCAATGGTTATTCAGTTATGGTCATGGTAGTCTTAAATCTTCGGGACAACATTAAAAAAATAAAATACTTAAAAAATAAATATTAGTAATATAAAAATGGAAGAATCAAATGTTACAAGTATGGTAGAAGAAAATGGAACTGAAGAATCAAAGGCAACTATGAATGTTGGAGACATTCAAACTATGATTACTATTATTGACCTTGCATCTCAAAGAGGTGCATTCCGTGCTCCCGAATTAAAGTCTATTGGAGAATACTATGAAAAATTATCATCGTTTATTCCAAAGGAAACAAAATAAAATAAAATAAAATATTTATTATAGTATAAATGGGTATTGTTGAGGCGTTTACTTCGGGGATGATTATTGATGAAACAAAAAAAGAAGAAGATAAGGGTTGGTTTGAAGGTTCGGGCTTATTTATTCTGATCCTAGTTATTAAATTAATCTTTATTTATATTGTAATGATGTTATGGCCAAAGGTTATGCCAAAATTATTACCAGGAATTACTAAACAACCATCATATATTAATCTATTAGGATTATCTGTTATCCTTGCATTGCTTTAATAAAATATATATTTTTCTTTACATTCATTAAGCCATTTTGGTTCTGGTTTTTTTAGATCATGATATTCATATATCTTATTAAAATTATATATGAATAAATCTTTTTTACCTTCTTGGATAGATGTATATTCATAAAATCTAATAAGTATTTCATCTAAAGTAGATTCTTCATTACAGTATTTAATAATTATTTTTTTTCCAATATCAAATAGATAGATTTTCGATAACCAACTATTTTTTTGAGATAATATTATATACATATATTTTTCCATTAATGGATAATATTCTTTCTTTAATATACTTGAATGATGTTTTGTACACATACCATAATTTAAGAGTACCGAGGGATTTTTACACCTTTTCCCTTCTTTTGTTGTACAATTACAACGACTCATCTTATTTTCCTTAGTTTTATTTGAAATGATCTGACAGATATTTTCCCTTGGATTATTAGAAATTTTTGTAATATTTAGATTAATACTCCTACATAAAGGACAATCAATAAATAAATTTTTATGAAATACTAATTTCATATAACATTTATAATGTATCTTGTGTCCACAAGATAATAACTTCATTTGATTATCTGCAATTGATTCAAGACATATAGAACATATATCTTTAGTTATCATCCGCTTATTCAGTTGAGTCCTTAGTATTTGTTATCCCTTTAGTATTTGTTATCTCTTTAGTATTTATTATTTCTTTATCTTTAATATGAATTGAGCAATATTCCATACCAAGTAAACAGTATCTTGTACAGTATTTTCCTTTATTCTTTCCTCGTGTAAGTACCTTTTTACATTTTACATTTTCATAAGTTTCTGCATTATCCATATTATGGATTCCTGGATATATTTTTTTGATACCATTTACAAGTGGTAATAAATTATTCCCGGATCTACAACAAGGACATAAATTATCTTTCATATTTTTAAAGGATAAGAATAAACAATTATAGTGGAATTCGTGTCCACATTTTAATGTATGGGTAAACTGTGTATCTTTTGGTTCTGCACATATAGGGCAATCTTCACAATCCATAATACTTAAATATTATATATAGTATTTAAGTAGTATTCTCTAAATGATTTTATTACATAAAAATATAGATATACACGAAAATAAATTAAGTTTTAAAAAGATAATAAATTTAAATAATGAATTATCATTTATCCCTATACATTACAATAAAAAAGATATAATTATTCAAACACCTAATTTATTAATTCCATTTAAAATGAATATTTATTCTGAAAAAAGCAATAAGAAATATCTAAATCTATCTTTTCAACCTGATACTATTAAAGAAACAAGCGATTTTATTTTAGTATTAGAAAAATTATATACTATTGTTTCAGAAAGATATAAACATAAATATAAAATATCACAGTTCCTGAAAGAGAATGAATACTCTAAATGGATGCGTTTTAAAGTTCGCGATGAAGCCCTTTTTTTTGATCAAAATAAGAAAGTGATTAAAGATTTTGATTCAAGGACATTTGGTATATTTATTATTGGATTATCCGGTCTTTGGATAATGGATAATAAAGTATGGTTTAATTGGGAAATCCTACAAGCAAAAATATATACTCCGATCCGATTAAAGGAATATTTAATCATCGATGAAAAGAAAATACCACCTCCTCCACCTCCTCCACCTCCTCCACCTCCTCCACCTCCTCCACCCCTTATATTTAAAAAGAAAAAATTAAAAAGAAAATTAAAACCACTACAAGAATCCAATGAAAGTTTTACACCATCCATTAATGAAATTAAATTAGCACTAAGTACACTCAATAAAATTATATAATCAATAACAAAATAAAATATTTATAATAGTATAAGAATAATGGCAAAAGTTCGTGGATTAAAGGATAGAAGATCAACAAGACGCTCTGCTGGACGTGTCGCTAGACGCTCTGCTGGACGTGTCGCTAGACGCTCTGCGAGACGCTCTGCTGGACGTGTCGCTAGACGCTCTGCTGGACGTGTCGCTAGACGCTCTGCGAGACGCTCTGCGAGACGCTCTGCTGGACGTGTTGCTAGACGCTCTGCGAGACGCTCTGCTGGACGTGTTGCTAGACGCTCTGCGAGAAGCTCTGCGAGACGTTCTGCTGGACGTGTTGCTAGACGCTCTGCGAAACGCTCTTCTGGACGTACCGCTAGACGCTCTGCGAAACGCTCTTCTGGACGTACCGCTAGACGCTCTGCGAAACGCTCTGCGAATAGAAAAACAAAAAGAATAGATGCTGTATCAGATATATTATCCGCAGCCTATGGAATTGAAAAGCCCAAAGGAAAAAAGGAGAAAAAAGTCAGTCAACAAACAGATATGGACTCCTTTTTAAAGGGTATTGAATCTTCCGGCCCTTACAATCTCGATATATTTAAGGGAGATGAAAAGGGAAATAAAGTCGCAAAGAGAGGACCTGCGGTAAAAAAATCAACCTCTTCAGGTCCCTATAATTTAGATATATTTAAGGGAGATGAAAAAGGGAACAAAGTCGCAAAGAGAGGGCCTGCAGTTAAGAAATCAACCTCCTCTGGCCCTTATAATTTAAATATATTTACTGAAGAAGAAAAACCTGTTAAGAGAAAAGGAGCCCGTAAGGGGGCCCGTGTTACTCGTAAAACAGAAAAAAAAAAGAGTAGAAAGAAAAACAGAAAAAAAAAGAGTAGCGAAGGGTAAACGGAAGAAAACAAGTGCTTGGATTCAACATGTTCAAGAGTTCTATAAAGCAAAAAAAAAGAAGACTCTGGATACAAATATAAGGATGCATTAAAGGATGCAAAATCAACTTATCAACAATAAATTAAAATAAATTAAAATAAAATAAAATATAGAATATAATAATTACTATGGCTGATACTAAAAAGAAAAGTGATGAGCAAATATCCGAATTATCAAAAGGTTTAATGGTTAAAAACAGAGAAGTCATTAATAAGATCAAGGAAGTTGCGGAATTGTTAGAGAAAAATGAAACCAGTATTAGAACGTATGCCGGTGATGGAAATGATATAATTATAAAAATATTAAAAGGAATATTAGAAAAAGAAAAAGATGATGTCCCTAAAGAAGAAACGATTGTAAAATGCATTGACATCATGTATTGGAATTACATAAATAAAGATAATAAGACGGATGAATGGATTATAGATGCGCCCTCCACCAGCACAGAGTCCGCATCCGCCTGAGGGCGCGGACGATCACGGCCGTCTTAGCGGCGGGCTCAATCCCCCTTTAATAGAATACTTTTTATATCTATATTCTTTTTTTTGAATCTGTAATATATTTTATATTACCTATATTATATAATGCCTCGGAAGAGAACGCAATCTAAAAAGTATTCTAAGAAGATAAATCGTAAAAAGAATACCCATAAAAAATATCAAAGAAAAAAAAAGACAATTAAAAAGAAAAAAAGAATAAAACAAAAAGACCTTCAAATTGGAGGTTCTATAAAATCCCTTATTACAAACCTTAACATACTTAAAAAAGATACGATTGATTTTCTTCCATCCACAAAAATAATGAGACTAGATATGAAGCATTATTTACAAATGAATGATTACCGGGGTCTACAAATGATTCTTGATAATAATCCTGAATATAAGAAGTCTCCAACAATACAAGAATTATTCAAGAATGATTCATTTAAGATAGACTCTTCTACTATTCATTTTGACTTTAGAAGAGTAAATTGTAAAGATTTAATGAAAAACATACATAGAAAATATTACTTAAAAATATTATTCTTTTATTTACTCGAATGTAACATTATAAGTAATAACGTACGTGAATTAGAAGAAAAAAATACAGATGAAGTATATAGAGATTTTAATTCATTAAATGGTGGAGGTGAAGAAGGTGAAAAGAAACCATTAGAAGAACCCAACCCATTAGAAGGACTCAAACCATTAGAAGAACCCAAACCATTAGAAGAACCCAAACCATTAGAAGAACCCAAACCATTAGAAGAACCTAAACCATTAGAAGAACCCAAACCATTAGAAGGACCCAAACCATTAGAAGGACCCAAACCATTAGAAGGACCTAAACCATTAGAAGAACCTAAACCATTAGAAGAGAAAGGGAGTGACGTAGACGTGGTCAAGAAGGCTGAAGAAGAGGAAGCGGCCAAGAAGGCTGAAGAAGAGGAAGCGGCCAAGAAGGCTGAAGAAGAGGAAGCGGCCAAGAAGGCTGA
>MDTC01261291.1_pt1 | contig 10347 bp, 9 predicted proteins | sample 811181 | NCBI WGS metagenome assembly MDTC01 (sample SAMN05326644, study PRJNA326480) | marine metagenome | isolation source: seawater | place: Pacific Ocean: North | collected 2011
GTTTTGGCATCCGTAGAGGGCGCAACAGACCCTGAGGTTTTTACCGTTTTGTGACGCCGTGCCGCCTGAGGTTTGCGTGAAGATTTGGGTTTTTCAGATGGACTGACTTCACTTTTAGATCCCTGATTTTCTGGAGTCTCAATCACCCATGTGATCTCTGAGGCTGAACGTTTAGCTGACTTGCTTTAGGCAGATGCGGTTTGAAACGTTTTGTCGATGAGAATTCCAAGGCCTTTGATCCAATCGCTATCATCATTTAGACATCCTATGACTGTGAGTTCTTCTCCCCCAAGTTCGTAGAAGTGTTCACGAATACCTATGTCGAGTTCTTCAAGAGTTTCTAATCCATCTGCGAGGAAGGCGGGAGCTACGATTGCTAACTTTTTCACACCTTTTTTGACCAATTCTTCCACCTTGTTGACAGTCGATGGTTCGAGCCATTTGACGGGCCCTAATCGACTTTGATAACTCAGTGACCATGCATCAACTTCGAGTCCGAGTTTTGCAACCACTGATAGTGTTGTTTCCATGCAATGGTGAGCATAACACAACTGATTAGCATCACACTTTATAGAACAACAATCATCCGTTTTCTGACAGTGTTTTTTAGACTTATCAATTCGCTTCACGTGGGAAATCGGTAGGCCATGATAAGAGAACAAAAGATGGGTATCTTTGTCAAGATGAGGCTTTATTGAATCTGCTAAAGGAGTCGTATATTCTTCTTCAGTTTCAAAATGTTTCATCTCAAGCAGAGATGGCGCCCAGTCCATTGCAGCAAGCTGTTTACGAGCGTGTTTTAGTGATGATTCAGTTGTTGCTTGGGCATAATGCGGAAACATAGGCAACAGAAGAAGTTCTTCAACACCTGCTGCTCGTAGTTTCGTTAATCCAGCCATTATGCTCGGGTTACCGTATCGCATGCTAAATTCAAATTCGGTATCGTCAAACATTTGATTCAATGAAGTCGTAATCCGTCCTGAATAAACTCGTAGCGGAGAACCTTCTTCCATCCATATTTTTTGATACAACGGGGCAATTTTCTTTGGCCGTACTCGTAGAATAATTCCTCTGACCAAAAGGTGTCGTAAGGGAGCAGGGATGTCGATTACGTCTGGGTCAAGAAGGAATTCTTTTAGATATTTTTTTACAGAGGGGATTGTAGGTTCGTCAGGCGTTCCTACGTTGATGAGAAGCACTCCTCGTTTGCCCATGCCGATACCTATCACGATTACTCTTAACCGTTTGTTAGGAGACAGTAATCGACCTTGAACAATTGCTTACTCAATGAGTTCTGGAACTAGACATTAGCCCAAAAGAACCATTCTGCGACAGCATTCTTCTGCATCGATATCTCCGTCGAGAAGGGTGTTAAGCGCTTTGGTAAATGGAATATCAATTGATTGATCGATTGCTCGATCTCTAAACATACGGGCAGCACGTACGCCTTCAGCAACCATTGTCATCTCTTCAAGTGCTTCCTCAAGCGACAAGCCTGTTCCAAGTTTTTCACCCATCGATCTGTTTCGTCCAAAAGGAGAGGTTGATGTAACATACATGTCTCCAAGACCTGCTGGTCCAAATGCCACCTCTGCCTTTGCTCCCAAGAGCGGCAATAAGATGCATCCTTCCTTGAATCCAGCACTGAAGATAGCAGCTTTGAGATTGTCTCCTCCAAGTGTCCCTGTTGTTTTCAAACCGTCAACAAGTCCGCAAGCAAGTGCGACGACATTCTTGAATGCACCCCAAAGTTCGGCACCTTCTGGATCAGAAGCCGCATGAAGGAGAAGCGTTGGCGTAGAGAGTGTTTCTGCTAAGCGTTTTGCCACCGAAACATCCTCTGAGGCTACAAGAGCCGTGGTCATGACACCACTCGCAGCTTCAGGAGCGATGGTTGGTCCTGTAAGCACCGCTAAGGGGTTTGAACAACCTGCTTCGCGAAGTGCTTCATGAATGGCTTGAGAAATAAGTCGTTTACCCGGTGCAAGGCCTTTTGCTAAGTCCAGAAGAACATGTCCTGGTCTTAGATGGGGTATCACGTCGGTTACGACGTTGAGAATGACAGAAGATGGAATTGCTAAGACAACAATCTCAACGCCTTCCATCGCTTCGTTGAGGTGCATCGTTACATCCAAGCCTTCGACAGACTGGTCTGGTAGATATTTGCGATTTACACCATCCATCATAATGGATTCATAGACTTCTTGTTCGATTGTCCATCCTTTCACACTATGACCTTCAAGCAACCAAAGTCTTGCGATTGCTGTCCCCCAATTGCCTAGTCCCAACACTGCGATATGTGCCATGAGTGGAATCCTCGTTATGCTTGCACTTATGTGCATTGCCTACTTCTTTGGTCTATGAATTGATTTCTGTGGTGAAAAATTGTCACCGAATCAGAATAAATCATCATCGTCTTCTTCTTCAAAAGAGAAGTCCTCATCTTTTGCGTCCTTTTTCTTAGATGCCGCCTTGGTTGATTTTTTCTCTGGCTTTTTCTCTTCTTTGACAGTTTCAACAACTGGCTCTTCTGGAACAGGTTCTGAAGCCCCTTCTTGTCGAAGTTTCGCCATTTCTTCTTCACGGCGTTGAAGATCTTCAACAGAGGTTCCAGTTTGAGCAGCGAGTGCTCTTCGGCGATCTTCTCGCGCTTTTCGCTCGAGTTGCTTATGCTTGGCTTTATCGATGTTCTGAAGCATGTACATTGCATCATGTTCGAGGAGTGGGGAGTCAGAAATGAGAGTAATGTCCAGCCACCCTCCATCTTCAACAATGAATTCAGCGAGTGGTTCAAAATTGAGGTCGGATTTCTTAATCTGTGTGTAGTGCATCGCATTTCCTGTTCGATGTTCGACTCCAGAAAAGTGACAATAGAATTCCTTCGTTCCGATGGATTCACGAACCTTGTCAAACAATTCGCCGTAGTCTTCGGATGTCTTCATTCGACCATGGCCACGAGCGTGTATGTGCGCGATGTTGAGAACTGGAATTGTTCCTTCAACGTGATTCACGACTTCGAGAACCTCTTCGAGACTTCCCCACAATTCTTGCCTGCCTGAAGTTTCGACACCAATCTTTGAAGGAGTTCCATTTTTGATCCAAGGAAAGACAGGAAATTCGTCTTCGTCATCATGCCAGATGTCATGAACACGTTCTACAACGCTGGAAAAGATGTTAGCAACTTGCTCATTAGCAGCAGTGCCTCGTCCAAAGTCCCCGTAGTGTCCTGTGTGAAGTGTGATATGTCTTGCATTAATGGTCCGGGCCGCCTGGAGCGTCGATTCAATCTTAGCAAGCGAGCGTCCACGTGCAACTCGATCTCCAAGGAGTTCGGCATAATATGGTCCGTGAATGTTCATTTCAAAGTCAGCTTTGTTTGCTAGGACTCCGGCTTGCCAATATTGTTCGAAATGTTGAGGCTGAATGAGCCGAACCGTTTGTGCTTCCATAGTCTCGAGACCGAGAGCGATGATGTCATCCATTCCTTCGACTATTGTACGCCCTTTGCATGACAAAGGTACGCCAGCAGGTCCTAATTTTACTCCCATCATTCCACCCCCGCGAATCCAAGCCAAACAGTTCCCTGCATTAACCCCTTTCCGTCATCCATTTGCCGGATTTGTGTACATGCTCTTCAATACGACGGTTCATGAAGGTGAAAAGAAACCGCCCGATATGTCCGATAACATTGAGGCTGCACTCCAAGCGTTTCGTAAAGGAAATCCGGTCTGCCTCTTCGATTCAGACAAGCGTGAAGGAGAAACGGATTTATTGTTCCCTGCACTTTACGCTCAGCCGAGTACAATGCGACAACTACGCAAGGATTGCGGGGGACTTCTTTTCCTTGCTGTAGGGCACGATGTTGGTGAAGTGTTTGGATTGCCTTTCCTTCAAGATTTACATACGCATGATGCCTTGATGAATCAATATCCCATTCTTTCGGTCTTGAAAACGAATGACTTGAGATATGATTCAAGATCAGCATTTACTCTTTCTCTCAATCATAGAGAAACATACACTGGAATCACAGATCATGATCGCGCTTTGACAACTCGAAGATTTGCTGAACTGAGTAAAACTGTTCTCGAAGAGAATCTTAGCGAAGCAGAAGCACAGGAACGAATGGGTGCTGAATTCAGAACCCCAGGCCACATTCCAGTGTGTAGGGAATCCTCTGGAGGATTAGTCACTCGCCAAGGTCATACAGAACTCGCAGTTGGACTCGCACGTCTTGCAAATCTCGTCCCAGTTGTTATTGGAGCCGAAATGTTGCAACCAGATGGCGACGGTGCACTTTCAGTTGCAAATGCTCGTATATGGGCATCAGAGCGAAACATACCATTCCTCGAAGGTGCTGAAGTAATTGCTGCATTTCATGAGCAATCTCAAAAACCCGACGCATCTGCTTGAACCTGAGGGATGATAATGCGCAAGGTCATGGCGGTTGGTGTGTTTGACCTTCTCCATGCTGGACATCTTCATTATCTCGAGCAAGCAAAGGCACTAGGCGACCATCTCACTGTCGTTGTTGCCCACGATGATACAGTACGTGTTCGAAAACATGAACCTGTTACGAATCAAGATCTGAGACGCCGAATGGTTCAAGGATTAAAGCCGGTTGATGAAGCGAGAATAGGAAATGCTCCAGATGTCCCAATCTTTGATATTCTCCCACTAATTGAACCCGATGTCATTGCTCTCGGTTATGATCAAGAGCATGCAGAAGATCGAATTAAGAGTGCTTTACAAGAAAGAGGGTTTGCTTCTATAGAAGTTGTACGCGTTGAAGGGTTAAGCGATGATCTCGACGGGACAAGGAAGATTATTGCTCGGATTCTCTCTCGTGCTAAAGGCGGTGAAGAGTAATGTTTACTGGAATTGTTCAAGGCTTGGGTACAATCAAAGCCATTGATGAAGGTGACGGAATCACAACATTTTCTGTTCTGTGTCCAGATACTCATGATCTAGCCATCGGTGCAAGCGTTGCAATCGATGGTGTTTGCTTGACTGCAACTTCGATTGAAGAAGAACTTGTCACCTTTGATATCATTCCTGAAACAATGGAACGAACGACTCTTGGCGAGCGAGGTGTTGATGATGAAGTCAACATTGAACGCTCTCTTCGATACGGGGATGAGGTTGGAGGCCACCTTCTTTCAGGACACATCATTGGACGTGGATTAGTTACATACGCGCAGGCCTTAGGAGAAGGTGCCCAATTGAAAATCAAAGCCCCTCCGTCTATTCAAAAATATATTCAAAAAAAAGGATACATCGGAATTGATGGAATTTCGCTGACACTTGGAGAAGTCAATGGAAACGAATTTGACCTTCATATTATTCCTGAAACACTTCGCTTGACGGCACTTGGCTCGAAGCAAGCTGGAGATGCTGTCAACATTGAAATCGATTCAACAACCATGATGATTGTGGAGACTGTTGAACGACTACTAAAGGAGAACGAACTATGACGAATATTGTTGCAGTGTGCGCTATGTATCACTCAGAAGAAATTGAACGAATGCTTACGATTGCCACCTCGCAAGCAGAAGATCTTGATTTGACTATTTCAGATGTCATTCGAGTACAAGGGTGCATGGAAATACCACTCGCCCTCGACCGAGTGCTATCTGATGAAGAAGTTGCAGGTGCGTTTTGCCTAGGAATTATCGAAAAGGGTGAAACGAATCACGGACTTGCTATGGGTCAGGCAGTTGTCAAAACAATTCTTGAACTCCAACTCGTTCATGACAAACCTATCGGGTTAGGGATTATTGGGCCAGGTGCTCAACCTGAGCACATCAAACCGCGATTGGGCCCTCATGCAACGGCTGCAGTCGACGCATTGATTCCATTCCTATGACGTGCTTATTCGTTTTTTTCTGATGAAAATTACGCTCCAAATGACGATGATAATTGCAAGATTGGTAAACCATACCCACGGTGTGCTCCATCGCAGTCCATCGAAGTGAACATCACTAAACGGGGCGAGGAACGGTGTTGGAAAGAACGTTGCAGTATGTGTTGGAATGTCATTGATGATGTGAATAAGCCAAGGCAACCACATCCACATCGCAGCATCTCGAGCAGACAGTGAATCATTGGTAAACAAACGCCTAGAAACACCTCGCTTCTCAAAGAAAATCCAAGTAAACAAGAATCCAATTGTCATCCAAACTAAGCTGTGCGTGACCTGATATGCTTCCCATGCATACCAGCCTAAATCAGCGGTGACTGTGTTGTCATCAATTTCAGGACGTCCAGCGATGAAAGAGTTTGGAATAAAGACGAGAAGATCTGGAAGGACGCCCATTGTACCAGCAACCCAAAACTTGGTTCTTCCATGAGTCGCTCCTGAACCCATGAACCAGTGTGAGACGACGTCCATGCCTGAAGGACAAACCTCTCGTTTATCAATCTTCGATTATAGACCGAATCGGCTCAGTCGTTTTTGACCCATTGGCCTGTAGATGGGTTACGATAGAAGGAATTCCCACTTCCTTGCGGATATTCAATCCATTCGCGTCCTTCTTTCATTACGCCACGAGTAGCATATTCTGGATATTTTATGGGCGTCTCTTGAACTAAATTATCTAAACCATCACGACGGAATAAGAATCCACCTACTAAGAGGACTACAAGAATTATTCCAGTAATTATACTCCATTTTATCATAGATGATTCATCTTCATCGGATGACAAACTTCCCTGACCTTGACTATCAGAGCAACCAACTTGATTTGTAATCGCATCCTTCTGAGTCCCGGGGCATTCATCGTTAGTATCCAAAATACCATCATTGTCAGTATCCCGTTCTGAAATCGTACACCCATCTGCCCCGACAGAATCTCCTGTTGTTTCCGGACATTGATCGAACTTATTGAAGACTCCATCATTGTCATCATCTTGCTGATTCCATGAGCATCCGTTTGAATTTACAGTCCCATTTATTCCTGTATTCGGGCATTGATCGATACCTTCACACCCTGACGGTCCGATTGATTTAGCGTCTCTGTCACAGACAGAATCGCTATCTGAATCGACTTGCGAATCTGAACAGCCAGCATCATCAATTGACTCTCCATTTGGAGTAAAAGAGCACTTATCGCCGTAATCATTTACCGAGTCTCCATCAGTATCTCGTTGTTTTCTATCGCAGCCATTTAAGTCTGCATCCCCCGGTATTTCAGTGTCTTCACATTGGTCCTCAACGTTGTTTACGCCATCGCCATCGCTATCTTGCTGAGCCCAGCTGCACCCATTGCTATCAATAATTATGCCATTTGCAGTATTAGGACACTTATCTTCTCCAACACAATCCGATGGTCCATTTCCGGGTGCATCTTTATTGCAAATACCATCCAAATCGGCGTCAACTTGTTGATCAGTACAGCCTTTTTCATCGGTATTTATGCCATTAGGTGAATCGGGACATACATCTTCGAAATTGGCCAATCCATCTCCATCATCGTCGAGTTGGTCGCCTCCACATCCACGGTCATCAACCTCAACATCGAGGTTTGTTCCAGGACATTCATCAATGATATCAATGAACCCATCGCCGTCAGAATCGGGTCGCCATATTGTGTAATTACTGAAATAACCCGGCTTTACATAGGCTGAGTATTCCAATGGATGATAGGTTGGCGAAATCATATCGCTTGTGTTAATGATATCACTCGTTCTAAGCAAAACCAATTCATCACCCTCGATATCGTATGAGTGAAGCTCTGTCAATCTCCCAACTCCATGTTCACACCCCGATGAACAATAACCAACCATCACTGTAGTGTACATTAGATCCCCGCTCCTAGAGAATGTGATATCTGTGATTTGGGATTCATTTTGAGTAATTTTTCGAGTGGCAGTTAACTCGAGGTCAGAGATTCTGTAAAACTCAAGGTTTTCGTTGTCTGAAGTAAGAATATAATTCCCATCTGGTGTCAAATAGAAGTGGTCTGTACCTTCAGCACGACTCGATTTAATGAATTCATACTCAACCATATCCCACATTACGAACTGCGAACCATCCCCTCCAAAGAGTGAACTACCATCATGACTGAATTCCAGATGTTCGATACTGAAATCGTCATCTTCGAGTAATGTCGTATGGTTTGAAAAATCTTTGATAATTGTAGTTGTTCGATAATTTTGGCTAGAGAAACCGATTGTTGCAAATGTAGCCCCATCTGGTGAAAACCGAGTTGTTCCTTGTTTAACTTCAGTACAACCATCGTACAAACTCAATCGTTCTGACAAACTTTGAGTTGATATGTTCCACACCTGATACTCGCACACTGAATTCCACAACCAATAATCATGCCAGAAAATCAGTAACTCGGTGCCGCTTGGACTCCATTCAGCATCAAAAACATGGTCGTATGTATTTCCTTGTATTTCGTATTGGAATTGAAAGTTTTGATTCAAAATATCGATACCTGAGCCTCTATCGAATGCCGCTATATGTTGTCCATCAGGAGAGATTTCGATTCGGTTGTAATTTGATGTATTCCCGATTTCAGATGTTGAAGTATCCCAAAAAATCACACGCGGGCAATCGTTGTGCGAGTGGAGGGGGCAATCATCAAGCACGTCCAGAATCCCATCGTTGTCAAGATCTCTTTGATGACTTGAACATCCTCTCCTATCTGAGATAGCCCCTAGAGGCGTGCTTGGGCACTCATCATCAGAATCAGGTACTCCATCGTTGTCAGTATCAGCGAGTTGAGCTTCTGAACAACCCTGCGAATTTACGGCGGAGGCTATTTGCGTTCGAGGACAAAAATCATCTCGGTCGTTGATGCCATCGGAATCAGAATCTCGTTGGCTTGGAGCGCATCCTGCTGAATTTGAGTTCTCACTGGATGATGTGTTTGGGCACTGATCTCGGTAATCAACGACTCCATCTTTGTCCGTATCCGGCATATAGCCGGTAATTTGTGTTGTAGTATCGGCATATGAGAGTGTGAAAATTTCAGAATCATTTGCAGAAAAAGCACTAACATGGCCATAATAGTCTCCAAAACTACTTTTCAAAGTCCAGTCCTCTGCAGACACAATATATGTGTAAGAATAACTGCTTAGTAAAACAGTTGAGGCATCAAAAGAAAATGATGGATCTGTAGCCGACATTTCTTCCTCCATTGTATAATCAGACGTAGAGTAGACTTTGGTGTAATATCCATCAAAAATCAGAAGAGAATCTCCATCAGGGGCGCTAATCATCGAATTGCCATAAGAAGCAGTAAATGAGCGCGTCATGACCCACTGATAGCCTGCTAGTGGGACGCTTTGGTATTCATACACGTTTCCCGCTCCATCCCCACCGATATACCACAAAATGTCCTCGGAGGGATGATGTGCAACGAGTTGACCGTTTGAAGTCGTCCCATCAACTTCATTCCAATCAGGGCCTTCGTACATGTGCCCTCCATTGTTGCCTGTTGAAACGACCAGTCGATTGCTGTCTCCCGACCAAGTAGTATCTGAGATAAGCCATGTGTCCATGTCTTCGTCCAACAGACTTTGCCAATCTGATGACTGAAACAATCGGACATTATCCGAGGATGCTGCAACTAGGAATTCTCCATTTGGAGAAAAATCTAGAACACTTAGTTCCTTGTCGTTTTGCAAGGTTGTCATTAGAGAAAGATCCTCTGCATTGAAGATCCTGATGTCATGGGTAACGGATCCGCATCCTCTTGAATAAACTGCAATAAAGCCTTCACTGCTTGAATCAATCAAGAGATTCGATGGGCCGTAATAACTCCCTTCACATCCATCCTCGACAGGAATCTCACGATGAGCGACCCAATCGCCATAATGAATAGATCGTCCTAAAGTTGATTGCGCTTTAGAATCCTCGAAGTCATTGTTGTTTGGGATTGTCAATGAGTAGGAGCTGAGTACAAACAAAAGGCACATTGTAATCGAAATGGTTGCAATTCGCCCTCTCATGACAGATAGCAATTCAAACGAGTACATATGCGTTTAGCCGACGCTTTTGATTGAGGTTTGAGAGGGATAATGTTCAAGTCTGTTCGGGTGTTGGTCGGGAAGTGAGTCACATGTCTGACGTCCATAACCTCATCATAATCGGTTCCGGCCCTGCTGGATATACTGCTGGATTGTACGCTGCAAGAGCTATGCTTGAGCCTCTCATGTTCGCTGGATATATGTCTGGAGGGCAGCTTATGCTCACAAGTGATATCGAGAACTTCCCCGGCTATCCTGAAGGTATAGGAGGTCCCGAAATGATGATGCAACTTCGAGAACAAGCAGAACGCTTTGGACTCAAAGTTCAGGATAAGAACGTAGGAAGTGTTGATCTTTCATCACGTCCGTACA
>MDTC01062819.1_pt1 | contig 10346 bp, 6 predicted proteins | sample 811181 | NCBI WGS metagenome assembly MDTC01 (sample SAMN05326644, study PRJNA326480) | marine metagenome | isolation source: seawater | place: Pacific Ocean: North | collected 2011
AAAAATTCAGCTTTTTGAAATCCTTCAGGTAAATCTTGACCTATAGTCTGTTTAATAACTCTTGGACCTGCAAAACCTATTAAAGCATTAGGCTCTGATAATATAACATCACCTAGCATAGCTATACTTGCAGAAATTCCACCTGTGGTTGGGTCAGTAAGAAGAACAATATAAAGACCACCATTTTGAGAAAATTTTGCTAATTTAGAACTAGTTTTAGCTAATTGCATTAGGCTATATGAACCTTCTTGCATTCTAGCTCCTCCAGATGAAGTAATTATTAATAAAGGTAATTTTTCTTTATCAGCTAAGTCTATAGCCATCCCTAATTTATGACCTACAACAGAACCCATACTACCACCAATAAAACTAAAATCCATAACTCCCAATACTACTTCGCGATTATCAATTTTTCCTTTAAGAATTGTAACTGCACTTTTCTTGTTAGTTTTTTTTTGATAAATATCAATTTGCTCAGCATAGCTTTTATCAGGCATTTTAAAGTTCAAAGGATCTTTAGATGTAATATCTTGCCCGTATTCTACAAACTCATTATTGTCTATGAGTAATTTTATATATAGCTCACTTGTAATCCTAAAATGATATTCACAGTTACCACATACATAAAATTTTTTCTCTAAAACTTTTCTATAACTCATTTCTCCACAACTAGGACACTTAAGCCAACTTCCCTCTTGCGTATCTCTTTTATAAAAAGTTTTAATATTTTTAGATGTTCTTCTAAACCATTCTGACATAATAACTACATTTCTATATAAATAGGTTTTACTCTATTTATATCTTTTTCAATTAATTCATCATAATATTTTAAAGCATATTTACCAATCAGTTGAGATGATAACTCAATTTGATGAAAATCTTTTTTATCTAAAATATGTTCAAGATTACAACCATAGATTGGATAATCATTTAGTTCGTCAATTTCAATACATTTAGCACTAGAGATTTTTTCATTTCCATTATAAAACTGTTTATAAACAAAATTCTTATGAGAATATATTGTTAAATAATATTTACCTGGAATATTTAATAAATCCTGCATGCAATCAAAATTATTTACTGGAATAATAGGTTTTTTAAGTGCCAATGACAATCCTTTGCAAAATGATACCCCTGTCCTTATTCCAGCATATGATCCAGGTCCTACAGATACAGCCAAAAAATCTATACTTTCAGGTTTTCCTTTTAATAAATCATGAGTGTATTCACCTAAAAAAATAGTATGATCTTTGGCGTTATTTTCTTCTAAAGTTTCAAAGTTACTATTCTCATATAATGAAACACTACACAAGCTTGTACTTGTATTTATTGCTATAAATTTCATTTTATATAAATTTCTCTTTTTTCTTCTTCTAAATGATTAAAATGAATATAGATTGTATCTTCAGGTAATAAATCAGGTAATAAATCAGCCCACTCAACTATAACAACAGAGTGATTACATACTAATTCTTGGAAACCTAAATCTATCCACCTTTTAATATTTGTTTCTCTATAAAAGTCAACATGCATTACATTATACTTAGCATCATAATTATTAATTAATGTAAAAGTTGGAGATGATACTGTATAATCATAACCTAAACCTTTAAGAAATCCTTTCACAAAAGTTGTTTTACCTGCCGCTAAATCACCTACAAGACCAAGGACATAAGGAGTCTTAAGTTTAGTTGATAAATCATACCCAATTTTCATTGTTTCATTATGATCTTTTGATATAAAACTATTATTTTTCATTCTTTGACTTCAAATTTATTAATGGAACAATTACTTCATCCATTGATATACCACCATGCTGAAAACTATCTTTATAGATATTAACATACTTATGATATTTATTAGAATAAATAAAATAACTATAATCTTTAGCAATTAAATATTCAGTATTTATATCAAATTTTGGGAGTAGAAAATCTTCAGGTTTTTTAATCTTATAAGCTTTTTTGCTATCAACATTCAAATTTCTACCATACTTATATCTTACTCCTTTAGATGTCATATTATCAGCTTTAACAGCTGCAGGCTTACTAACCTTAACATTTCCATGATCTGAAGTTAAAATAATTTCTGAGTCCCAATTAGAAAATTCCTTAAAACAATCATATAACCAAGAATTTTCAAACCAATTATATATTGCATTTCTATATGCTGATTCATTAGGAATCAATTCTTTTAAAATATCAGATTCCGACCTTGAATGACCTAAGATATCTACGAAATTTACGACTATTGATAAAATATTTATATTTTTATAATCATTTATTTTATTGTAAAATTTTTGACCTTCCTCAAAATTTGAAATTTTAACATATTTAAATGATTTACTTATATTTTTCTTACTTAATTCATTTAAAAATAATTGATCTTCATATTGATTCATTTTTCCTTCTTTAAACATTTTATCCCAAATATCAGGATATTTTTCTTTAATTTCAAGAGGCATCAGACCACTAAAAATAGCATTCCTTGCAAATGGCGTTGCCGTAGGAATAATGGAGAAATGGCTTTTTTCATTAATTTCAAAATTATTATTCAAAAGATTAGAAATTTTAAACCATTGATCCATTTTAAAACAATCAATAATTACTATAATTAATTTTTTATCATTTTTTATAATCGGTAAAAAATTATTATTAAAAATATCTTTTGATAAAATGGGATTTGCTTCATTCTTTTTGTTCAACCAATTTTTATAATTAGTCAAATAATATTCTTGAAACATTTTATTGATTTTTTCTATCTCTTCATTTAACATTTCTTTAAAGGTATTATCATCAATAGAGTCTAGTTTAATAGACCATTTACATAATTGATTATTAAGATCAGCCCAATTTTGAAAATCATATTCTTTAATATTTACATTCTGTAAATATTTATAAAAAGATAAAAAATCTTTAATATTTTTATCTTTTTCAATTTTTTCATCATCTAAGATTTTTTTACAAGCAATAAAAACTTGAGTAGGATTTACTGGCTTAATCAAATAATTAGCTATCTTCTCAGCTATTGCTTCATCAATCAACCATTCTTCTTCACTTTTAGTAACCATTATAATTGGAATTAACTCATTCTTATCTTTTATTATTTTTAATGTTGATAAGCCATCTAATCCTGGCATCATTTCATCCATTAAAACTAAGTCAAAGCTTGTTTGTTGACATTTTTCTATAGCTTCCTCACCTGAGTAGACAGTACTAACTTTATAACCTTTATTCTCTAAAAAAATAATATGCGGTTTAAGCAAGTCTACTTCATCATCTACCCATAATATATGTTTAACTGAATACATTTATTTTTGCTTTAAATTAGTTATACCACACCAACTACTATCAGGTTCATCATCTTTATATATATTTGCTCTTTGAATATATAATTTGCTCGGATTTATTCTACCATCTAATTGATTTTTCTCATATTTATCACTAATCTGAAAATTATTGATAGCCGATTCCCAATTTCGATTGTAATATTCTTTTAACCCTTTATGAAAAGCATCAGCTAGATCTTTCAAATCATTATTTTCATCATTATTAAAACCCAAAATTTCAATAGTTTGAACATGTATATTTTTACCTACAAATATCACTCTATCAATATATCTCCAAATATAATTTTTTTTACCTGCATTATTTAAGGTTTCTTCAGTAGTATGTAAAAATATACCATACTGTTTAGCTGAAGATTCTAAACGTGATGCTGTATTTACGACATCGCCAATCATTGTGTAGTTCATATTATACTTAGAGCCCATATTGCCTGTTACCATCTCACCTGAATTCAAACCAGTCCTCATCTTCATAGAGTGAATAATTTCAGGCCAATCTTCTTTTTCTTTTTTCCACTTTTCATTTAATAATTGTAAATTATTTTGACATTTTATTGCAGCATCAATTGCTTTTTTTGCATGATTTTCAAAAAATACAGGTGCTCCAAAAAATGCAATAACTGAATCTCCTTCATATTTATCTAAAGTTCCATTATGATCTAATATAATCTCAGTTTGTGCAGATAAATATTCATTTAACAAATCAACTAATTTTTTTGAAGATAACTTTTCAGAAATTGTTGAAAAAGCCTCAATGTCAGAAAAATAAGCAGTTCTAATACCGCTTTCACCACCTAATTCTGGTATTTTTTTATTATCATACATCATGTCTATGATTTTAGGAGAAACATACTTCCCAAATGTTAATTTTAAAAAATTTTTATCATTTTGTTCTTTAAATATCTTATAAGATAAATTCATACCATATGTTGTTATCAAAGCAGCTATTGGATAAAATACAGGTAATAAAATTATTTTATCTCCTATCAAATAACTGAAATTAATATTAGTACTGAACATATAATTTGAAACTACTTTCAATATCCATAATTGATCATTTAAGAATCCACCTACAGAAATTGAGAACCATATTAATATAGTTGATAATAAAACTAATATACTTCTAATTGTAGATTTAGCATTTGAAATAATTAGTGTATATATAATTACAAACATGATAAATATAATTGCAATAAAGTTTTTGTCATTAATATCAGAATATAAATCTGATATATTAATATAATTTGAATCTATTAATTGTTGTATGGCATTAGCATGCAGTTCAACTCCTGGCATTTTTGAATCAATTTTTTTGTAATTAAAAAAAGGTGAAACAACAAAATCATTATCTTCTTCTAATGAGGAACCTATGATAACCACTTTATTATCAAATGGATTTTTATCTTTAAAAAAACTGTACAATGGGTTCTTTGGATTAATATATTTATCCATCCAATCATCATCTTCATAATTTGAAAGATTATAACTTTCGGTATCAATGACTTCAGATAGTGAAAACGTAGAAAACGTATTAAAAATATTGGATACGGGTCCATAATAATTAATAGCAATGGAAGCTTCATTATCAATAGTATTAAGCAATAAATCATTGATTTGTATTGTATGATTATTAATCTTATCTATTTTTTCTACTACATTATAATCATTATATAATAAATAAGATTCTAAGGCTAAAGAACTGTAATACTTTTCAGGTTCTTCACTAAGCTGACTCAAAATAACATATTTTTTATTAGTTAAACTATTATTATCAATACCTTGATTAACAAGACCAATATGAGGTTTTTCTTGCATTAAAAAATTATTAGGCTTTACCAAATAATCAATTGGAATACGATTAATATCTTTTGCTATTTTAGCTGCCAATACAATATCAGTTCCATTTTTATTTGCATAATTAATTGAATTAGCAAAAATATCATCTTGATCTTGATATGTACAATTCATGCAATTATCTTCTAAGTTTTTTTTAATTATTTTACTAGTATGATCATAAGAATCAAACATTATATCAAATACTATAACTTTAGCATTTGCTTTTGTTAGATTTTTTACGACATTACCATAAACTGTACCACGTGGATATGGATACGACTCATTTATAAGTTCATATGAGGCATCATCTATTTCAACAATAACGACACTATTTTCTTTATTTTCATCGTAATATGAATTTAATGGTCCTCTTATTTTAAACTTCATATTATAAAATTCAGATTCTATAAAATTATAAGAACCTGATAAATATAGAATTATATTTAAAATAAAGGATAAAAAACCTATTATTATGTAAGGATAAAACTTTCTAGATATTTTCATTATTTAAAATTTATAGAATAAATTTAATTTAAAAATGTTATTATAAAATTTTTCAGAAGATTGATTTTTTTTATGATATCTATAATTCATATTAAGATTTAAATTTTTATAAAATACAAATTTAGCATGCATCTTTAATCCTATTTGATTATAGTCAGAGGTACCATATGCTTTAGAATAAGTAATCTCGGCTCCTGTATTTTCTAAAAAATTATTATATTTATAATTAAAACCTAAACCTACTCTATCAATTTTTTGATCTTGATAATATTCAGACTCTTGCTGTGCAAAATTATATTTACTATTTGAAAAATAAAACTTAGAATTAAAATGATGACTATAATAAGTAGTTAAATTAGCATTAAAACTACTATTTAATGATCTAGGAGAAACATAAAAATTATTTTCTGCAACCATTACATCATAGATTAAATCCTGCTTAGTTGAATGATAATAATTAATATTTACGCTTTGCTTTCTGTTGAAATTAAAATTCTGTGAATACCCAATATTATAATTATCAGTTTTGGTACTTAATCTTGTATTAATAAACATAGGATACTCGTTTTCTTCTATTTCATTATCAAAATTAATATCATAAATTGTCCAATCATTATAACAATTTGTTTCAAAAACGTTAGCATTTATTTTAGAAATAACTCCATCGCCATCATCATTGCAACTATCAAGAAATTCAACCCAAGTCATACTTCCTGCACCACCTTTTCTAGAATGACTACCTAACGATAATGATAAAGAAGGTAAATTTATACCTGAATAATAATTAATATTTAAATCATATTTATTTGTATTAAAACTATCACTACCATCCAATATACCATTTTTAATTTTTTTCATTTTAAAAGAGAGATACATTCTATTATCTAACAATCTTATTTTATCAGAAAAATATTGTTCAATAATATCTTTTTGAATATAAGGATTGCCTGCTGAATTAAACTCTGAACCAACTTTTTTAAGGCCATATTGAAAATGATGATTTTTAATTTTAAATGACACATCAACATCATACGCTACCGAAGGTGAATCTAAAATTTCATTTACTATATCTGCATTTGAAAGATTATTTCCCCATAAACCACCAGATTGTTCACAATCTTGTTTTGTATCAAAAGCTACCCAATCCCAATTTGCAATACAATCATTATTAGTCCATGTGCCTCCATTCGATTCACATGATTGACTATCATCATAATTATCAACTATATCTTTAATAACAGCACATTGTTCTAAAGTAGTGATATCATTATTTCCACAGTTACCAAAATTACACTCTTCAGCAGTGGCATTAATTAAACTATAAAATGGAATAAGAGGGACAGAATTAAAATTCCAATGATAATACTCTTCTAAATTTTCAGGATAAAAATCTTCAGGTATATCATTTAAATCTAAACCTGGATTATCAATTATTAATTGATTTGTAATAATATTGCCTTGACTATCAAATGCTTGACATTCATTCCAATCAATCACTATATCTGGGTTAATATATGTTCGTTCATAATAACAATCTTGATAATTATCATTAAGCACATCTAAATCATCAAGTGTCATTACAGGTTCCCAAATATTATAATTATTTAATGACATTGCAATAGAAGAATTAAATGCAAACTTATCGTTTAATGTTTTAAAATTGAGGTCACTAGCAATTGTTACATTGTCTGTTGGTTTATCGCCTCCCCAATTATCATCTAATCGATTTAAATTAATTTCTAAAGCACTATTATCAATCTCATCAACAAAAGAACAACTTGAAATAAAATTTTCTAAATTATTTGACTCATCTAGAATATTCACTTTCCATACATTCTTAATGTGATTATATTCTTGATCAAGTATACAATGAGGAGACATATCTTCATTACAAACTATCAATCCATAATTTATTAATGACAAAACTGGTTGCTCTAAATAACCTTCATTACATGGATATGTTTCTATAGCGGAATTAGGATAATTATTAATATCAACTACGCTATTACTAACTAATAAATCTGATTCGTTGCATATCCCATCAAAATTTAAATCTAAACATTCATTTGAATTAAAATCAGAAAAAGGTTCCATTTCATATGGGATTTCAATTAATGCACTATCAAAAGTAGATTGAACTGAATTCACATTATCTTTTACTTTAAGAAGGTTTAATCCCCAGTTAAATCCACTTGTTTTCTTGCCTAGATTAAGAGATATTCCTTTAACTTCTTTTTGAAACGTATAATTGTTTCTAGATATATCAAATACATAATCAAAGCTACAATTATCTTCTAAATCAGAAGTACAAGGATAGTAATCTGATAGTATCATGGCATTATTAAAAGGATCCCCTTGAACAGCACGTTCAAAATCACCACTAAGAATATTCATCTGGAACCAATCCAAATTTAAATTAAGACCTGTACCTCTAATTCTTTTTCCATTCAATAAAAAATCATTTAAAGCTGGATAAAAATCTCCATATTCCAAATCAAAATTTTCATTAAAATCAATTTTCATATAATATCTATCATAAGGCTGATATAAAACATTTTCAAGTGAAGATTTTTTTAACTTAGTATTAATTTTAAATAAATCAGAATCTATTGTAAAATTTAAATGAGAAGTATTATTGTAAGATGTTTCATCATCTATTTCATTGTTTATATAATTATTCCAAAATCTACCGTTTAGAGTAAAGCTTGGTAGAATAGATTTATCATAAACATAAAAACTCCAAATAATTGGTTTATATTTTTCTCCATCTATATTTTCAAGTTCAACTCTTATTTCATGTTTTCCTTCACCTAATCCTTGAGGAATCATAAAAAGATTATTTTTTCTAATAATTGCAAAAGAGGTATTATCAATATTATCTATAAATAATTTAATTTTATCTAAACTTAAATTTTTAATTTTAAAATAAGATAGAGAAATTATAATATCATCTTTAAATAATTTCTGATTATTTTTAGGTGCAATTATTTCATAATCTGGATGAATATAATTTTCATTATTGTATACTTTATTATCTTTAGCTATATCATTAGTTAAAATCTTAACAGAAAAAGGATTTTCATGAGGATTTAATTGAGGTAATGTTATATATTCATTGTTATATAATTTAAAAACAAAATAATAATCAACATATTCTCCTGAAATCAAATCAGAAGATAATGAAACATTAAAATAGGAATCAGAGGTTCTAAATAAATCTTCTTTTATATAAGCAATTTGATTATCAGTTTTAAAATATATTTCAGATGTAATTATATCATCTTTAGAATAATCTGAAAACAACTCTAAATCTAATGATGTATTTTCTATAATAGTTGATTTAGGTTGATGATCTAGTACAGAAGCAAAAAAAACATTTAATAAAACAATAAACAAAATATAGAATTTAATTTTAATCATTGTATCTAATTATTAATTCTTTTTCTTCACCTTGAGCATTTTTAATTTTTATTCTTAGTTCATTTGAGCTCTGATTATTTTCATCAATATTTTCTGGAATTACTGGGTTTTGTTGATTTTCTTGTTCGTTATCTATTTCTTCTTGATTTGGAATAATATTTTCAGAATCAATCTCATCTTCAAACAAATTTATTTGATTAGTGACATTATAATCAGACTGTGTCATTATTTCTGAATTTATATTACCGTCAGAGGTAGAAGTAACTTTAACATTTCTTGACAATCTTAAAGTAGTATTTGATTCTTTATTCAAAACTTCAACTAAACCTTCAAAACCATAAAACTCATCCTTTCCTTCAGAATCAGAAACTAACATAAATTTTGTACCTTTAACTGATGCAACAGAAGTAGGAGTAATAATAGTAAAAACACCATCTTTTTGATTACTTACATTAAAATTATAAGTTCCATGGCTAATACTAATACGTTTATCAATCAAATATTCTTGAACATCTCCTCTAACATAAATCTCAGAATTTTTATGCATTTTAATTGTTGTACCATCATCTAAATATGCAAATTTTAGAAAACCATCAGATTTTGTTTGAAGAAAATCTTCATTAAACAATTCAGAACCAATGATTAAATTTGAAGAAGAATCTTTTTGGTTATATTTACTGTATTCTACTTTACCTAAAGATTTTGTTATAATAGCTAAACTTTCAACTGAGAAAAGCATAGAAAACAAAAAGAATATAATATATTTATTATTCAACATCAACATCCAAAATTTCAATTTGTTGACTGCCTGAAAGCTGGATTAACTCTAAAAGAAAATTCAGTGAAACATATTGATTATTTAATAGTAATTCAGAATCAACATTATTATATCCATACAAAGGACCACCATTATTAAATAAATTATTATATTCATTTTCACCAATTAGCAATCTTATATTTTCTAAATTAAATTCTGTTTCTTCTTCAACACCTCTTCTATTATCACTAGAAACAGGAGAAGCAATTTTAAATACAAAAATCTCACTATAATCATTGAAAATTCCATTTGTAGTATTATAAGATCTTTTTAACTGCCAAGTATAGAATTTACCTTCAATTAAATTTTCAAAACCAGATACAGGATATTGGAATACACTTGCATTATTATCTAAATCATAAAAGCCAGATTCTAAAGGAACAATAGAATAATCATTTATTGCTTCTTCTAAAGATGAGTGAA
>MDTC01112229.1_pt1 | contig 10345 bp, 11 predicted proteins | sample 811181 | NCBI WGS metagenome assembly MDTC01 (sample SAMN05326644, study PRJNA326480) | marine metagenome | isolation source: seawater | place: Pacific Ocean: North | collected 2011
TCAAGACATCTGATGCTACTGCGGACTCTAAATAAGATAAAATTACTGCAATAATTTGGGGATGTTCATCTGAGATAAGTTCTGATATTGATTTCGCATCCATCCATTGCAGAATATCAATAGGGTTATTAGCATCTTGAGGAGTAATTTTAGACAATACAGATTGTGCCTTTTCAGCACCTAAAGCCTTTGACATTACTGAAGAAATATAGTCTGATGCACCAAAACCCAAAGCAGTATTAGCTTTAATTATCTGCAAGAATTCATCTAATACTAAATTTACAGTTTCCTGATCAATATCCTGAACCTCATACATAGTCGTGCCTAAGGTTTTAACTTCTTCTGGATTTAAATTAGTCATAATATTTGCAGCTTCATCTTCTCCAATGAGAAGCATCAAAATAGCACATTTCTGAACCCCCGTAAGTCCTTCAAACTGCTCTAAAGCTTCAGTATTAGTATTTTCCTCTGTTGCCACATCTGCCATTATATCACATCCTCTCTAATGTCAAAATATTAACATAATATTTATATTTTTGATGAAGCAAATATTATGCCAATATATTTTACTTTTTAATTACAACTTTTTTTATTGGATCAACATTAATATCAGCAAAATTAATGTATTGGCTAGATTGGCATAAAAAATATACCAATTCTGCTATATCAGATGCTTCTAAAGCATTTTCTTTTCTTTTTCCTGGTTGAAATTTTAAAGCTTTAAAAAAACTGGTCCTTACCATACCAGGGTTTATTATAGTTACTCTAATAGAAGCTTTATTGGCTTCTTTTCTTAAAGATTTTACAAATCCATATAAGGCATGCTTTGCTGCAGAATAAAGTGTCCCTTGCACACCTCCTATTTTAGAAGCTTCAGACCCTATAAAAATAAATATTCCTTTTTTATTTTTCTTTAAAGTAGATATCATTTTTTTTGATAAAATAATATGTGAAATTAAATTTAAATTAAAAAAATTTAAAATTTCTAAATCAGAAAAGTTTTCTAATTTATTGAATGCTCCCTCTCCTGCATTACTTATTATAACATTAATATTTTTATATTTATTTTTTATTTCTTCTAATAATTTTGAGAAACCTCTGAGATCAGATATATCCTGATTATAAGCAATATATTTACTATTTTTAATTGTATGTTTTCTTGAAATTCCTATTACTGAACAATCATGTTTTAGCAATTTTAAAGCTATTGCTTTTCCTATACCAGATGATGTTCCTGTTATTAAAATGTTTTTTAGTTTACTTTTCATGAATATTACAGAAGACCTTGCTTTGATCTATTTGGGTAAATAAATAGTTTTTACAAAAATTATCAATTAACTCTCCATTATTTTCATCATAAATATTCTTTTTATTTTTTTCAAATTTTAAAAAAAGTTTCTCATTTGTATACATTTTTTTTATATTATTAAAAATTTTTTTAGGATATCTAATATTACCATAAGTCACAGAGTGTATTTGTTCTCTGGGAACCGTACTGAATAATATTTTAAATAGTCTTTCGTAGTCCGCTTCCCAGCCTTCATAAATAACGAAAGGATCAAACCTTATTCCAATATTCCAACCAAAATTGACTACTTTTTTTAAGGCATCAACTCTTTTTTTGAGGCTAGCTACTCCCAACTCGTACTTTGTTGAAAACCTTTCTGGAGTAAAACTAAATGCTAATACTATATTTTTTAAACTTCTTCTATAAAAAGGCTTTAAATAAGTACTCTTTGTTCTTATTTCTAACTCTATATCATTGAAGTTTTCAAAGTATTTCAAAACAGAGTTTGAGAAATTAGTAATATTGTCATAAGCCAAGGAGTCGCAATCATATCCAGAAAATATCGTAGTATTTTTACCAATATTTTTTTTTTTTAAAAAGCTTATTTCTTTGAAAAAATCCTCATAATTTATAAAAATTACAAAATTTGATGAATTATACATTCCTTGTAGAAAACAATATCTACAATCAAACAGACAATTGTACATATAAGAGAAATAATAATTATTTTTTTTTCCAATAGTATAGCTTTTTGGAGTTTCTAAAATAAAATTTTTATATTTTTTTGCTAAAATTATAGCAGGATTAATTTTTTGAAGTCGAAAATTTTGATTTTTTTTATTAAAAACTTCAGAATATCTATCTATTAAAATAATAATAGGGTTTTTAAACTTTTTTAATATATATTTTGTTCGTGGCAAATCTTTAATATCTTTTTCTATGTAAATAACTTTTCTCATCTTAAACCCTAAGCGTGTATATTTTGATTTTATTTTTTAGTGTATTGATAAGTTCTTTTATGTCCTTGGACTCATCAATTATCTTTTCCAATAAATTTTTTGGATAGATTTTTTGATAGTTTAATACTAAATCATTCAGAATAATTCTGTAGGAAAAAGTTAAGTTAAATTTTCTTTGTATTAAGTATAAGTGACTATTACTATTTTCATTTATATTAGAAACTATCTTTACATGCGCATCAATAAGCTTTTCAATATTTTCAAGATTATAATTAATATAAAACTTTGTATTTTTAATAAAGTTAGTTGGAGCATTTTTTTTATTATCTGATATTAATTTAATGATACAAATTTGTTCTCTGTCACAAAATTTTTCTACCTCTTTTATAAATCCATATGCCTCCATTTCATATAAGACATTTTGTTTAGAAAATTCTTTTTCTACTTTATCAACACTGATTATCTCACCGGGTGAAATAATATTATTTACTAGTGTACTAGTATAGTAACTTTTAGTTTTGTAAGTTACTTTTTTTATATTAAAAGTTTCTCCAAGGTTATAATTATTGCTGCCTGCCATACCTAAATTTATCCAAATATTTTTTTTATTTATAGGGCTTCGTTGGTACAAGTATTTTGTTGCTTCACTAGCATTTATATTTCCTACTCCCGATATTACTAACCAAATGTTTAAACCTAAATTTTGGTATAATTCAAAATTTTTTTTTCGTATTTTATATTTTTTTAAGTTGTATAATGATATTATAGTTTTAGCCTCAATATGTAGAGCTACTACAAATCTTAAATTTTTTTTATTCATTTAAAAGTCTCAGCTTATTTGACCAATATTTTTTTTTGAAATTATAAATTCTGACCACTTTAATATTCCCTCTTTTTTTTGCTCCACATATAATAATGTCTATTTTATTTAATAAAACCGATAACATAGATTTTTTTTGCTCAATTTTAAGTTTGTAATACAACAATAACTTTTCTAAGGCTTTTACTCTAAACCTATCAATACCCCAATATTTTTTTGATAATTGGTCAAAATGTCCTCCATATTTTATCACACACGGTTTCTTTATCAAACTTACAGGTACTTTGCTAGTTATTCTTAGCCATAGCTCATAGTCCTCGCATACTTTTAATCTATCGTTAAACACTCCGTACTTTTTAAAAAGCTCATCATTAATTAGTACACTTGATGGAGAAATAGTACACATATTTAAGGATTTTTCAAAAATATAACCTTCTAGCTTTTTATGCTTTTTTTTTTGATTCAAAAATTTATCATTCATCATCCAAATTTCGTTTGTATGAATAAAAAAAACTTTATTTTTAGATTTTTTTACATTATTCACCTGTAACTCTATCTTTTGAGGCATCCATTCATCATCAGAGTCTAAAAAAGCTATCCATTTATTTCTTGCATAAAGTATTCCTTTGTTTCTAGCATTACTTACTCCTTGTATCTTTTCTTCTAATATAATTACCTCAGGATATTTTTCTTTAATTACTTTAATAGTATTATCTGTTGAATTATTATCCACTACTATGACTTCATCAACCTTATAACTTTGCTTAAGCACGGACTCTATGGCATTACAAACTAGGTGAGCTCTATTAAAGGTTGGAATTATAGCTGAAATTTTAATTTTAAAATCCTATTTAAACTAATGTTATTTATTATATTATTAATAAATATAATAACTAGCAAACTTAATGGACCAAATTTACCATATATTAAAAAATGTAAATCCTTTTTACTTTATATTATTTTTTTTATTTTTTCTACTTGGATGGTTAATGAGGAAAATTTATAAATTATTCATGTTTCTAAGAGTAATACTTTTTGGAAAATTGGGAGAAAAAGAAGCAAGAAATTTACTAATAAAAAATGGCTATGAAATTTTGGAAGAACAATTGACTCTAAAGGGCAAATTATTGGAGAATAAAAAAATGAGATTTTTTTTTATAAGGCCAGATTTTTTAGTAAAAAAAAACAACATCAATATATTGCTGAAGTTAAAACCGGAAAATCTGCTTCAATAAAAGATAGAAATACTAGAAGGCAGCTTTTAGAGCACGCAACTAATCTGAAGTCTAATAAAGCATTATTAATTGATATAAATAAAAAAAAATATATCATATGTAGAATTTTTGTAATTTAAATTATCTTATATTTTACACACAAAAAAAGATCATTAATTATGTTGTAAGGGAGCATAAATAATGATCTCAATATAATATATGTATTATAAACCATTTAGTCAATATATAAGCCAAATAAATTAATTTACATTTTTTCTTTTTTTTTTATTATAAGATAATGCTTAATAAGTTAATAACTAATAAAGGGAAACCAGGAAGACCTGTTTCTATAAGCAAAGAAACAATTACAAAAAGGTGTTTAGACTTTTATTTATTAAATGGTATAGATAATCAGTCATTTAACAATGTTATTAAACATGCAGGTGTATCAAAAGGTTCAATATACAGATTATATGGAAGTGAAGATTCTCTTCAAAAATCTGCTATGGTAGAATATTATAAAACAGTAATAAAAGAGATGCTAGAAGCTTTTAAGAGCCAAGAAAATACCTTAAAAAAAATAATAATGGATATTACCTCTGGTTTAATATCTAATAGATATAAAACTTGCCTTTATCATAGATCTAGAATGGAAAAATATAAGTTAGGTAGAGAAACGAGAAAATATATTTATAAAATTGATGCTGAAATTGAAAAGACTTTAGAAGAAGTAACTACAAAAGAATTTTCTAAAAGGTACAGAAAACTTAAAACTAGCGAAATAAAAGATATCGTAAATTTTTTAGTTAATGGTATTACAACGCTGAACTTGTTGAAACTTAATAGAAGTTCTCACAAATTAATGTTAAGCTTTGCAAATATGATGATAAAATTTGTTAATAAATTTTAAAAATCAAAAAATAATATGATTAAAATTAATTAATAAATAAATTATTTTACAGTTGTATATGATTTAGCAATCAAATTAGCAATTATTTTTCTTTGCTCATCTGTAAGTGGCTTTAAAGCATCTTCTAATACACATCTACCTTGCTTGTATGCATCATAAAATTTTGATTTTTTACCCATCAAAGAATGTACATCAGCGTCTTTATTAACTGTAAAATAGTCACAGGATAAAATATTAAAAGAGAAAAAAAGGCTTATAGCAGTAATAATAAAAGTTTTCATCAACACTCCTTATATGTTTATGCACTTGATACGCAACTTTATTTTTTTTAGTTCACTATTTCCTAAATATAATAATAAAGGTAAATATTATGATATCTATTTAAGAATAGAAAATTTTGTTATATTTTTAATCAATAAAATACATAGTGATATTTCAGTCCATGATTAGATAAAATGAATTTTTTTTTGATATTGTTTACTTTTTTATTATCCACCTCTTTATACGCCATACAATATTGCCCCAATTCCCCTTATGAAGCTGATTCTATGAAAGCTGTAAAACATTGGAATAATTGTAATGGCATATATCTCAACTCTTCTAATGGCAATAAATACGAGGGAGAGTTTAGGAATGGAAAGCCAAATGGAATAGGAAAATTTTATTCTTTATCAGGTGTAACATACGAAGGTAGCTGGAAAAATGGAAAGTTTTTTGATAAAGGAACTTTAATATGGTCAGACGGGTCAAAATATAAGGGGTATTGGAAAAATGGTCAGAGGCATGGAAATGGTTCTTTTTTCTCTACTTCTGGCAACATCTATGAAGGAGAGTGGAAAAATGATTTATTTGATGGTCAAGGGACACTTATTTACTCTGGGGGTAGTCGTTATGAAGGTCAATGGAAAAAGGGATTGAAAAGTGGCAAAGGAACTCACAATTGGGCTAATGGTACAATTTATAAAGGTAGTTTTAAATTAGGAAAGTATAGTGGAAAAGGCATAATTACATTTACAGATGGCGAATATTACAAAGGAGAATGGAAAAATGGATTAAGAAATGGAAAAGGTTCAAATTTCTGGCCAGATGGAAGACAATATAAAGGAGAATGGAAAAATGATAAAAAAAATGGAAAAGGAAAGTTTCATTTCTCTAATGGTGACTCATATGAAGGTAATTGGATAAACGATTTATATGATGGGTATGGCTCTTATAAATGGACTGATGGAAGAAAGTTTACTGGAAATTTTAAAAATGGAAATAAAAATGGTCAAGGAACTCAATTCTCTATATTAGGCGATAAATATGAAGGTAATTGGAAAAATGATAAATTAATTGATAAACTAAATTTTAATGTTCTTAGAATATATTATGATTCAAAAGATAGATGTAGTATTTTGATAGATATTTCTAACGATACCTCATTAACTATAAACTCAATTAAATATAAGATAGCTTTAATAAATGAAAAAAATCAATTATTAGATCAGCAAGTTAATGTTACTAAAAAAATAAGCCCAAATAATACAGTTTTTTCAAATATAAGTTTTGAAAATAAATTTCCAAATCTTTGTGAGAATATCAAATTAATAAATTTTATAGGATTTTCTGATTTAAATATAAACAATAAAGGTATTTCAGTAAAATTTTATAATAATATTATTTCTACAGTTATAAAATTAGAAACTAAATTAAATAAAGAATGTTCCGATTACAAAAATAACTCTATTGCATATGAATGTTATAAAAAACTTCCTTCCTCTAAAAAAATATTAAATTTAAAAAATATTAAATTTGTAAAATAATAATTTATTTTTTTTCTATTTAAACTTTATAATTTATTTAAGTTAATTATTTGCTATATTACTGCAGATAGCTCCAATCGTATAATGGTTATTACACGCCCTTGGTAAGGGCGAAATGGCAGTTCAATTCTGCCTTGGAGCACCATTATTATTATTTTTTCTTGTAATTTAATATTTTCTCTAAAACCTTATTCATTTCTTTTGTACTTATAATTTTTGGATCTTTGTAAAGTTTACAATGATAATAGTATTCACATAATAGCTCAACTTCTTCTGCAAGTTCATAAGCCTCTCCGATGCTGTCTCCTACAGTTACTTGTCCATGATTTGATATTAAACAACCTTTTGAGTTTTTCATGACCTCTAGTATATTTTTAGAAAGTTTTTTACTGCCATATAAAGCATATTTAGCAACTTTTATAGATTTAGATTCTATTAATGCTATCATGTAATGAAAAGAGGGAATTTCTTTAAACAAACAAGAGCAAATTACACTAAATTTAGAGTGAGCATGTACAATTGCATTGCATTTAACAGACTTATAAAGATCTAGATGAAACCTCCATTCTGAAGAGGGAGTTTTATTTTTCTTTACCTCACCAGACATAGAAACAAAGACTATATCTGTAGCATTTAATTCAATATTTTTTTTTCCTGAAGGAGAAATCAAAAAACCTTCGACATCTTTTCTTTTATGTTTAATTGAAATATTCCCTGACCTAATAGGAGAAAAACTATTAGTGCTAAAAAGTTGAGAATATTTTATTATTTGTCTTTTTTTATCTAACTCATTCATCCTTTAACCGTGCAATTTCTTTATAATTTGCATTAATTATTCCTTTATCAGTAATAAAAGAGCTTATAAATTTATTAGGAGTAATATCAAATGCAGGATTATAAACTTTACTATCATTAGGATAAATTTTTATTGTTTTAATTTTATTTTCTTCATCTAACCCGGTAATTTGACTCAACTCAGCATCTGCTCGTTCTTCAATTATTATATCCTCATAACTTTCTGTTTTCCAATCTATTGTTGTAGTAGGTATTGCTACATAAAAAGGAATATTGAATTCTTTAGCTATTACAGCCTTCATAAAAGTACCTATTTTATTTGCCACGTGTCCTTTATTAGTTACTCTATCAGCTCCAACAATACACAGATCTATTTGCCCTCTCTGCATTAATAATCCTGCAGTATTATCTGTTATGATTGTATTTTTCACTCCTTCATTATTTAATTCATAACTTGTTAAAGAAGCCCCTTGGTTTCTAGGTCTAGTTTCATCTACCCAAACATGAACATTTAAGTTGCTTTTTTTTGCAAAATATATGGGGGCAGTAGCTGTTCCCCAATCAATAGTTGCCAACCAGCCAGCATTGCAATGAGTCAATATATTTACTTTTTCTTTTTTATCTTTATATATTTTTTTAATTATCTCTAGGCCGTTTTTCCCTATTTTTTTACATTGCTCTATGTCATTTTCGCAAATTTCTTCTGCCTCTTTAAATAAGACTTTTTCTATTTCATTTATATTCAAATTATCATCTATTTTAGACAACATTTTATTTACTGCCCAAAATAAATTTATAGCCGTTGGTCTTGTCTCTTTTATTTTAGAGGCTGCTTTTATAGTTTTTCTTTTATTTTTTAGTTCTTTAAAAGCTAAATAAATTCCATATGCTGCAGTAGCACCAATAAGTGGAGCCCCTCTTACTTTCATTTCATTTATAGCTCTGATGACATCATCTAAATTCTTCAAGGATATTATTTCTAATTTAAATGGTAGTTTGGTTTGATCTATTATCTTAACACTTTGCGAAATATTATCGTACCAAATGGTTCTATAAGTTTTATTATTTATTAGCATTTTAGTTTTTTTTATTATATTAAATAATTTTATATTGTATGTTAAAATATTAATTAACTTTAATGGAAAATCTTAATACCTTTGCCAATAAAAAAGCTTTTAATCCTTTAAATACTATATGTATAGTTACAGGTGGCTCAAGCGGAATTGGACTTGAATTAATCAAAGAGCTTAAATCTAGAAAAGCAAAAAAAGTAATAAATATTGATATTAAAAACGCAGGCCAGAATGATATTGATTTTTTTCAATGTGATGTTGGAAATAGTGAGTCAGTAAAAGTAGTTTTTTCAGAAATTTATAAAAAGTATGAGAATATAGATCTAGTTTGTTGTAATGCGGGAGTTGCTAGAGACGATGATGGGTTAGCATCTGAAGAGCATTGGAATTCCGTTTGGAAAACTAATGTTTTGCAACATGTTAACATAGTAAGGAACTGTATTTCTAAAATGGTAGAAAAAAAAAACGGCTGGTTTTTAATTACTGCATCAGCTGCTGGGTTGCTCTCTCAAGTTGGTTCCGCTACTTATTCTACAACTAAGCATGCTACTGTAGGTTTTGCAGAGTGGTTATCTATTACTTACGGTGATAGTGGAATAGGAGTAAGTTTGCTTTGTCCACAAGGAGTCAATACGCCAATGACTAAAAACATAAAAGATGGAGGTGTTGCTGGGATCAATGGTATGCTAGAAGCTTCAGAAGTAGCTAAAATTTCACTGGATGAAATGTGTAAGGGAAAGTTTCTAATTACACCTCATAAAATTGTAAAAAAGTATATTAAAATTAAATCGGAAGATCCCGATAAATGGATTATAGGTATGAGAAAACTCTATAAAAAATATGTTAATTAAAGATAAGATTTACAAAACTTTATTTTAGGATACATTTTTAAAATGTTTGAAAGAAATTTATTTACTGAAGAACAAATTTTTTTTAGAAGAACGGCAAAAAAATTTGTAGATAAAGAAATACTTCCACATCATGATAAGTGGGAAAAAAGTGGATTTGTTCCAAAAGAACTCTGGCTTAAGGCAGGCGAAATAGGTATGTTATGTCCAAATGTACCAAAAAAATACGGAGGAATAGAAGGTGATTTCAGATTTAACGTAATAGTTATTGAGGAACTTGCTAGAATAGGAGCAACAGGACCTGGATTTGCAGTACATTCTGACATAGTCACACCGTATATTATAAATTATAGCACAGACAAACAAAAAGAAACTCTGCTTCCAAAAATGGTAAAGGGCGAATTAATTACTGCTATTGCAATGACAGAACCCAACACAGGGTCAGATCTACAAAATATTAAAACAAAAGCTGTTATCCAAAATAATAAAATAATTTTAAACGGATCTAAAACCTTTATTACAAATGGCTACAATGCTAATTTAGTTTTAGTGATAGCAAAAACTGATCCTAAAAAAAAAGCGAAAGGAATTTCTATTGTTTTATGTGAAGACTATAGAAAAGGTTTTAAAAAA
>MDTC01137268.1_pt1 | contig 10345 bp, 7 predicted proteins | sample 811181 | NCBI WGS metagenome assembly MDTC01 (sample SAMN05326644, study PRJNA326480) | marine metagenome | isolation source: seawater | place: Pacific Ocean: North | collected 2011
CATCGGCTCGAAACGGGAAATTCCAATGCGTCGGCGACGAAGCGACATACTTGGATTTCAGATATGGCGAAATGAATAATTTTGGGTGTACTTTTTCAGACAGTATGTGTTGCAAATCCGTATACATGAATTGTGTATGGGTACTCTTGACTTGGTTTGTAATACTGTGCAATGTTCGGAGTTGCTGGACGGTGCCTCCACTCCGACACAAAAGTACACTCGAACTGTATCGTTTGGAGGTGTGTTCTTGCGCAAATAGACTGAATCGCAAATCAATATAAATGTGTTCCAAGGGTTTGAAATACGGGGCCAACTCGGGTAAGGTATTCAAATAATGCATCCCCAACTTTGATGCAAACGTATCGTACGAAAAACAACACGAGGTGTCTGCCCAATATTGCGGTCGAGTCAGCATGTACTGATAAAACGTCAATCTTCCATTTATTGGTTCTTGGTGGATGTTTAGCTCCGCTTGGAAGAAGTCGTCAAACGTAAATGATTTGTCTTTATTTGTTAATATGGTTTGGAACTCCATGCACTTCTCGGTCTGTTGATGTTCGTAGCATGCCATGAAAATGTTTAGCTCGTCCAACGTATCTTGGTCTCCAGGGTAAATCATTTTACCATGCTTTGTGGATTCCACCAATTGTATAAATTTAGGTATCGTTCGCATCAACCCAATGTTGCTAAACCATAAAAATCCTTCTTGCCACGACTGAAGAAAATTACACTGCGGTGGGTACCCATAATTTTTCATACGATGCTCTACAATATGATGACCAGGGGTATCTGCAAAGAGTCCTATGATAAAGGTTTTGTTCTTGAACCAATTGCGTTTTTTGTAAATGCAGTTGGGCATATTCATTGGAAAAGTCAATAAAAAAAATGCTTGAAATAAACTATCAAACGGCCACTCGCAAAGCGCTCCCAAAATACAAAGGTCCTTTGAATTTTGTGGGTTCCATTTTGTATCTACACTGTTGTAGCTGTGTGGGCGAATGATATCTTTAAAAATGGTTTCTTGTTTCAACAACCGTATTACATTTTCTTTTCGTTTCACCGCATCTTCACAAAAATGAACTACAAAATGTATTGGAAATAAATCATTGTCCGTAACCTTTGTATTTTTGCAAAATTGTAATATTGTATCAGGCACATCTTTTTGCATCAACATTCCTAAAATCAATGGACTAATTTTAAAGGTTTTACCAATTTTAGATATTAGTTTTTGTTTAATATATTCAGAGACCTCAAGGGTTTCCACGTCGATTTTAAATATCGAAAGGTCTTTAGGCATTTCACCCGTTCCTGTATAAAAAGCAGTCCAATCCTCTTGCATCGTTGATTTTTTGATCAATGCAGTGCAAGATGCCCTTGACATAATACATGGAAACAGTTTACTAAAAGGATACTTCAGGTCCTCTGTTTTCCTTAGTTGCATGATTATTTTGTTCCGTTCGACAAACGATACGCCTTGTAATAAATCATGCATTTCTAATAATTGATCCATATTGATCATATCAACCACCTCAGAGAGGGTAACGGGAACATCCTGTTTTGCTTCCGTCGCCGTAACTTCTTCTGGTATTACATCTTTTAACGATCTAATTTTGTTGCAAAATCGCACATAACAGCTGCTGTCGGAGGACGATTTCCAGGTTGATTCAAAAGCTTTGTATTTTTTTGGTATTTTGCCGTTGGACAACCGTAATTTATTTGGCGCGTAGACGGTCCGTGGGATGTGATACAAGCCAAAATTAATTTTTTTCAAGGCATAGGATTTGTCAGGGAATCGTATCTGTCTCGCGTGTTGTTGCATTATCACGTTGAATGTATCCCTTGCTTTTATGTTCACAGGGGAAGGTGTAGGCACACAGAACGGTTCGTTGCTCACTACAACTGTGTTGTCGTCAGATGACTGCACAGTGATAAATCGAGATCCATCTGCACCAAAAGCCATATCGCTTACTGTTCCTCGTTCGATAATACGTTCTTGTGGGTGCTCGTATGTGTCATTTAGATCGGTGCAAATCAACCGCATTGGTTCGTGTTCCGAATCAGTAGCAAACAACAACACATGGAACATTCTGAAAAAGACTTGCTCTTCTTTTCGATACAATTCAAAACAAAAATGAACAGGGTCATTTGTGCTCGTCTCTGCCTTTAGTTGAAATACACCGCGCCATGGAATGGCGTCCTCGCCTTCGATGTCTTCGTGAAACGTAAACTCAAGTAACAAGCTGTTGGTGTCCAAACGCGGTGGTTGGTACTTGACACTCTGGCGCATCTGTAATTTATGTTCATGTTCTATTTCATCATCGAATATAATATTATGGAACAAATATTCTTCAAACAGCGTAAAATTGAACAGTTGCATCGGTACCTGCGTCGTTTGATCGGGTAGTGGTATGGATACAAAATGGATACCTTGGCACCCTTTTCTATCCCTTTTCGGAGGAAAAAGATCTTGAATAGAATGCGTTCTGTTTCGATACGCCTTGTCTTGTAAAAATTGCAAAGCATTTTTTTTTGTCATAAATTCCGTATTCATAAAATATGCATCGTACGAATCAATCTGAATACACACTTCTTTGTAAATACCATTCTCGTAGTTTTCAGCAAGTTCGTTGAATTGCTCCTCCGACATTTCTTCTGCGTACGCAGGTTCTTCAATTTCAAAATTGGTTTCGTTGGTTTCAATAATCTTCTGTATGTAATCTCGCTCGTAAGCTGTGTTACGATCATACGACCTTTCTTTTACAAACATGCAAAAGACAGGTGTTTGTATGATGCTATTCATCGGAGGTTGGCTGATGTACGACAGGACATCCATAATGTCTTCGTTTTTTTCGTGCGTCGTTGTCCAATGCTGCATGCACATATCACAATATACAAACACCTTGTTTCGATACGCATACTCGAAAAACGTCTCGTCGGATGTCATTGGTGTGCCGTTATTGTCGATGTACAACAACATGTTGTGTTTTTTATTCGCGATGCCTATGAATGTCTCGTCTACGGGGAGATTGTAATATGTTTTTTTGATACAATCCGTACGCAGCACAGGGTTCATCGCATGGTTTCCGTTTACGTCGGTCGCTGGGAGGTGCTTATCTAAAAAGAAGTTGAATACATGTCGCAATGTCTGCTCTTTTGTCGTCCCGACTGATCGATTAGCTTCCCATAAAGGAAATGTTATTTCAGTAATAGGCAAGTCGCTTAGAGTATTGTTTTTTATACTCTTACCCTTCAAATTGACGCTATCAGTAACAATAAAATCACTGCCGTTGTAAATGACAATCTCACCGACATTCACCGATTTTTGTAAAAACACTTGATTGTTCATTTTTGTTAGATTCGAAGTGTTTATATAATGTTCTGAATTAAAGAATAGTATATATTATTTACTCTATTGGAAGAAAGAAATACAATGCAAAGGATTACAAATGAAAGGAAAAGCACCATTTCTCCAAGCACAATCTTAAAAATGCATTATCTGTTTGTTGGTAATGGGGATATTTTCATGTGTAGGAATTTGATATTAAACAAGGTCTTTGAGAATGGAATACAAATATGTTCAGGTAAAAAGCAATGCAAAGAAATCAAATTGTCGGAAGCAGAAATCACGGAAGTGTGGATTCCATTTGCAAAAGATTTAATTGATATTATTATGTGTATTGGTGTTGCTCCCATACGATTTAAGAAAGTGGACAAAAAAATGATTCCGTATGTACCAAAAGCTGGATCGTACTCTATACAAATCACAACATCCAACGATGGTATATGCACGTACGACTTGTTTGACATGGACAGCCCAATGGATAAACCTGCACCAAACAGCATTGTATTGCATGGATTTGGGTACGACCCGCGTTCAAATGGTAGCATTTGTTCCATGATAAAAGTATTAGAACCAACGATGCAGTTTGTGCATCACATGAGCGACAGTGCATTGACTGCGGAAATGCTGCGATGCAACCCGCCGATCATCGTCGAGAAAAAAGAAACAACACAAGACTCGAAAGAAGGATTGGATTTTGATTTTTATATGGATTCAGATGCACTAAAAACCTCCACTAATTCTCAATACCAACGAGACGAACGAGCAGTCGCTAGATTGAAAAACCAACAACGATTATTTGCAAATGCTATTAACGGCGTTGAAGAGGGATCAAACACGGCAAAAACAATGAACAACATTGTGCCATTACCATCTTCTTTTCGTGTAGGCACCACCGTTGAACCAAGTGGACGCAACGATTTCACACAAATCCTTCGAGCGGCATCGGAAACCATATGTTCCGTTATGGGTGTGCCTCGAAGCATGATGATTTCAGACAACGTTGTTCGGGGAGACGTAGAAGGCTCACACGACGTGTTCAAGCAATGTGTGTTGTTGTGGAAAAACATAACCTCAAAAATAATGACATTGGTCTATAGGCATATTTACAAACAGGATGAAGCAGAGCGCTTGTCTCAAATAGCAAAAAAAAGAAAAATAAAAGATATATCAAAACTCGCCAACGACGATCTCATACAAGTAGTTGTTCCTGTTACCCCATACATCAGTAACGAGGAATTAAAGCAATTGTACTTGCTGCATATCATCGATTGGAACACCTACAAACAGTACGTCATACGAAACACTAGTTTACCAATTGATTTACTTAAAAACAAAGAAAAAGACCCATGGTCCAAAGAAGACAAATTGCTGCTACTAGGAGCCAATGTGTCTACCGCAAACGACCCAAAAATGGACAAAACACCCAAAAAAAGCACCCAAAATGCACCCAAAAAAAACACACCCACCGACAAAACCAGTACCAAAATCAAAGCGATCGGAGCGGGAAAATAACACAACTTGGGTGCTATTTCCCTTGTATTTCTTTTACATATTTGTATTTTTTTAATTTGTATTTTTGATAAAACTTAGCAGGGGCATAGCATGGGAAATTATTTTTCAAACTTAACTCAATCCCTCGTTTCAATCTATTATGCACCCCTCTAGAACTTTTCATCCACGAGACACACACTTCCTTTGCTTTTGCTTTTCTATAGTGTTTTAACACAACCACAAATAAAGTATTGTGTTTTAAAATAAAAGTATCGCATACAGAGATATATGTTTGCTTCTTTACACTATTCAACGTGCTTAAAATAACAAACAAACTCTTAGGTTCCATTTAATTATACAAAATTGTACGATATATACTACATCGAATTCCAACATGAATATATCTGAAGATGAATACGAAGTAGACGATGATGGATATCCCATACTACCAGGGGATGACGATAATACGTCTGTACATGAATACGATTCAGATGAGGTTGAATATACTGTCCCGAATGCAGAAGAACGGGAACAGGATAAAAATTCAGATGAGGATGCAGTATCACCACTAGAAGAACGGGAACAGGATAACGAGGCATCAATTCTGCACGTAGTAGAAGAAGAAAAATATGAAAATAAAAATTTGTTGTCTAACTTTGGTACTTTTGGTTTACCACTTCCAACTGTAAAACGAATGATAGACACGAAATGTTTGCACACCCCATATCCTATTTTTTTATGGCAAAGGAACAACAGCTTCAAATCGTTTTTAGAAAATAGAACAAATAATACTAGCTCGGCGTGCATGAATTCCATGAAGCAAAAGAAGAGTGGTAGGAATACTTACGAATCGAACCTACCTCGTTATTTAAATATGGAACCAAACACGGGAGAAACGGTTTTTAATGTGTTAGATTTACAGAGTTCTGATGCTTGGGTTAAATTTAAGAAACACCAATTTGAAAAGAAACGACCGAATGGCAATTGGGCAGATAACGTGCAACCTGCTTTTAGAAAGGCGTACCTTTTTTTTCAAGATTTTGCAAGAAACACTACATGTGAGGAGACAGGTTGTACTTGTCGTCAGTTTACATCTACGAAACATGCTAAAGTGTTTACCTATTGTGCTACGTGTACGTGCAACCATCCCAGCCATCGTGATCTGCCGTTTTCTTGCCACGACAAAGAAGGACGTTGCTTGGGAACAATGACATGCACGCAAATTGGTTGCCAGAAAACGTTTGCACGATGCATGTTTAGTAAGATGTTTTTCGCGTTTCAAGACATGGAAAAGGGCATTGTACAAGGTCATTATAAAAATCGTAAGCTTTTTATTTGCAATAAATGTTGGGTAGAAAACACAAAAGGTAAAGAGGCGTGGTTACAGGATCAATATAGGATACGCGTAATGCGTATAGGTGATGTACGACAACAACCGAAAGAAATCAAGAAGAACGTTATTGTACAATTTGAGCGGAATACAATATTGTATCAAGCACTTTGTGAAAGTGCTGCTCCATATCTACAAGAAGGGACAGCATTCTATACCGCGAATCGGTACAAGTATCTTATTTCGCCTTTCCGAGGGAAGTACGAGAAGGGTGATATTATTCAATTGCGTAAATGCCATGTAAATGCAGCGTTTCCACAAGATGCAACAAAACGTTTTGAAGAACAAGTGAATAAGGACAGGGTAAAGAAACTAATTGAGGAAGGCTCCATGGACAAAAACGATAGCGAAGCACAATGTTTGAGAGAAATCCACCCGATATTTGAGATTCTAGCCATAAGGGTAGATTGGAAGAAAAACGATCAAAATATACCATATTCCGAGAGGTTTTACCAAATAAAAGATTTATCTTCTGGCTCTATTTTCGCGAGTCGTGTGAAGGAAAAATATAAGACACCCTTTGTTTCGGAGTTTATGATTTGGGGCTTGCTTGCTACGGAAACTGAAGTGACGTACGTTCGTATGAAACAAAAGCACATTCCTAGTAGTTACGATAAAGAATGTATGGAGAAAGTAGTGCGTTTTTTACCGAGCGCACCATCCGTGAACGAATCATGGATACGTGTAGAGGAAGAAGATGGTATGCGTGAAATATACGGGAAATTGAACGATGCCGTCAATAAACTCAAACAAAAGATGCAGGCAGTTACAAAGTTGTATGATGTAGTGAAAAGCAAACGAAAGAACATGTTAGAGGAGTTTCCGAGAAACCAAAATAACGAACAGACACGGGATTACATTAAAGAGTACGTTTTGCATAAACAAAACATCAAGGATAAGGAAAGGTTGTTCTGGTCCAAGAATGGAAATCATATTGAAGTCAAAGTTAAAAAAAACATTCCAAAAAATTATCAAACCTTTATAAAAATATTGAGCAATATTATGCTTCACAAATTACACCGAGACAAGGCAAGGGCATGGAAGTATTTCAAAGACAACACAAATTGGCACAAAACGATGGAGACTGCAAAGAAGAGCATGATACAGGCGCTTCGAAAGATTACACTTTGTAATGTCGTCACTTCTTTCAAGCGCAATACAGCTACTAGGAAAGTGATGAAAGTGTTTATTCGTACGGTCCAAAGGCATTTTTTGTTTCAGGCATTTGCTCGGTGGACACAATTAGAGGACGATGCATCTGAATATTCAAGTAGTGATGATGATATTGATCCAGACTTGTGGATCTAATGACGAAACACAGGTATATAAATCGTGTTCTATAATGGTAAATGTGGTACGGCATGATACAGTTTTTTTGTGGATTTACAATAGGAGTTTACGTTGCGACGGAATACGATTTGAGTAAATACGTGGATGCGAGTAAAAATTTTATAAAGAATTTAGAGAAGGAACACCATAAAGACAAGAAAAAGTAACAATTTTTAGTTTTATTATATACAAGTGTTTCAATTTACTTAACCGTTAGTATGAAAGATATAATAAACATACAGAGTGCTGTTTTATTTATATTCTCCCTTCTGCCAATAATATCCAAGACTTACTATGCCTTAAGTTTTTTTCTACCAACCTATTGCACAATAATCTTAAAAATTGTCGACACGAAAATGGCAGTTTCAAATAGATATCACCATATGGATATTTGGACATTGTTTGCTACCATTCATACAAACCTATTTTTGGACGTTATGATAAATTTACATATGACTTCTGATATGGGATTTTATTTCTACGCAGCAATATTTGTAATTGTATGCATCCTACAATATCATTATATGTGTATGATTGAAACTTTCAAGGACTGGGAAGAGTTGTATGTATCCTCACAAAGTCTACTTCATCTATTGATGTTGATTGTGACCATACGTAATGATTTGTACCAAGATCATCCATGGGGGCACATGTCTCAAGCAATGGTCACACATGCGGTCCTTAATTTATTGTTTTACTTCCATATTAAAAAATATCGAGATATCGACAGTGTGTATTCTAAATTTTTAACGCATATAGGTACTGACAATGGGCAACCGCATGTTGGTAAAGATGTGGGTTATCATATTATCATGTATCAATTGAAAGTATGCCTTGTCGGGTTGTGTCTGTTACCAACCTTACCGATTTATAATTCAATTAAATGGACCTGCATCATTGTTACGATAACCTTCAATACGGTTTTTGTCTATTTGTTTTATTATTTGTTCATGGATATATATGAACATATGCAAAATAAACCTGATGTAGGAGAAAAGGATGCAATGTTAGACGAAGACGGAATCAACAATATGATATAAAATAAAAATTCCATACTATAAATAGATTGTACACCTATAACAACAAAACAAAAAAGAAGACTACATCATGAGTTATTTAAGAGAAACTAAAACAACAAACAATTTATCAAAAACAGAGACATCCAGTTCCGCCTATCCACTTGGATACACGGAGAGCGAAACCATGGTACAATTAGAACCAGCTCCTCGACCTATTTCGACACAGAATTTTGATCACAATGCACATATGGAACAAAAACAAATTTGCAATCAGCTGAAACAAGAAGATCCTCATTTATTTAATACAAAAAGTGTTATCATGAAAGGTGTTAGCAACGAAAGACAATACAAACAACGCCAACAGTACTCGTCGCAATCTAGCGTCGAGAGTTTGTGCGATGTCATGGACAAGAATAACACCGTTTTAAAATGCAATTTTATCCGACCAGGGTTTAATGCATCGAATACTTGTTTGATGTGTACGCCTGAGATGTTGCGCAAAGCACTGAAAGAGGAATCCGATGAATTTAACTTGAAAAAAATAAAATTAAACTTATCATCCGACAATGCATTGACACCACAAAATGGAACCATGTACTTGAGTTTATCACAAAACATGAAATCAGGCAAACACACTTTTTATTCCCTTGACTACCATGTATTGGAGTCCAAAGATGATAAACTTTTCAGCCAACATTAGGATATTCTAATTTACAATAAAAAAACATCTATATCATATTATTTTACGTTTTTTAACCATACTACCATGGCAAGCGCTTCGTCGATTTTATTATTTTGTATGACTGCCGTCACAGGAATGTATGCATTCTCTTTTCCACTATACGGAACCCCGTACGACATAGACAGTGCTTCCAACTACCGAATTGGTTTGCCTCTTGACCCAACCGACACATGCAATATTTCCAGTGAAGCAAACATGAGCTTACGACTGGCTTGGGTCTCTGGCATCGTGTCGTTGGTCATCACGACCCTGCTTGTTGTGTATACCATCACACCAAAAAAAGCCACCAATTGGTCCGTGAATATTGTTTGGATGACCACTGTGTTATCTTTTTTCAGTCAACTTTTGGTATTTAGCATCATCACTGCACGCATCAGCACTTGGTTTTTATCATGTACTAACCCTTCCAAAATTGAAGGATCGTGCCCAACCACCAGGTACAAAGAATTAAAATCCGATATCACAGACATAGAGCAATGTTATTTTCACCCTGTAACGTTAACCTTGTTCAATTCCGAAAACGATCTATTCTTAGACTGCTTAAACGAACAATCGTTTTCCAATTACAACAACGAGTTTGCAAGATACGACGTCCCAGCATACTACACCGCCGCAGCGTTGTGCACCCGCAACGAAACCGCCACACTAGGAAACGACCTGTCTTGGTGTTATTTTTGGGGCTGCTCTAGATGCACTCCTGATACCTACTATTTAAATGCAAAATGGTTTGGACTAGACATTGCCCTGCTTATACTTATTGTCGCTAGCTACATCGTCATCATGGGAGATTACTACGTGGTCAAAGGAGTAAAAGTAAAATGATTTCCTTAAATATTTAAGGAGTAGGGGGGGTATTTTGGTTTTAAAAAGTAGAAAAAATATTTTTCTCTAGAGGATTGTCAAAATCCCCCCCCAACTCCTTAAATATTTAAGGAAATTACATCGTCATCATGGAAGTGAAAATAAAATGATTTTCCTTAAATATTTAAGGAGTAGGGGGGGGATTTTGGTTTTAAAAAGTAGAAAAAATA
>MDTC01115482.1_pt1 | contig 10344 bp, 4 predicted proteins | sample 811181 | NCBI WGS metagenome assembly MDTC01 (sample SAMN05326644, study PRJNA326480) | marine metagenome | isolation source: seawater | place: Pacific Ocean: North | collected 2011
CAGGAATAGACAAGTTTGGAATCGATGTAAAGAATGCGATTTTCCCAAATAGATCGGAACGAGAACATTGGAAAAACATCATAGGAAGTAAGTCAGCGGTTTTTTTAACTCAAGTCCTTCCAAAACTTGTATCAAATTATCTCCTTCGAGAATAATCGTGCCTGAGTGCCTGTCGACCTTCTTCGGTCATTGTATCCCAAGTATATTCAGAGATGTTAAAGTGCCCCATAACCTCTGGATCCGTGAATGAATTGAAATTTTGGTCGTCATTTATCTTGTCATCGATAATGGTATCGAGGTCATCGATGGAAACAAAGTCATCTGTCTCACCCTCCATAATGGCATCAAGGTCATCGATGGAAACAAACTGATCATCTGTCTCACCAGATTCAAAGGTATTATCTTTATCCTGTATCGGAACATCGACTGGGACCTGATTGGGTTCCAGAATTGCTGTTTCACCATCTAAGAACTTCTGGAATGTATCATCTACAATCACCCTCCCATGTTTCACCTGTTGTTCAACATGCTCAGCAGTTTCCTTCTGATGACGACCTAAAAACTCACCAAACAATCCCTCATAGTAATCTAATGTCTTAATACCAAACTTTCTTTCTGGTTGCCCCTCACCATCATGGCCGATAAGATCCCAAACGAGCCTTACAAACTCAGGAGGATTGACCCCGGACCAGGATAAAATCTCGGTGTCGGCTGTGTTTTCGTCTACATTGATTTTTAATTGTGAATTGTTTGGTAATGTTGAAATTTGGAACTGTGTGTTTCCCTCACTTTTCAAATTGAAGAGATCAACGACAATATCTCTAAGTAGCGGCATAACTTTCACCGTCTTTCCTTCCCTAGCGTCCAATACTTTACGGGTTGAATGAATCACCTGTACGTATCTTTTTACTCTAGAATCAAGATCAAATTTGTCATGTAGTGTACGGGCGCTTGATTCAATTTGTTTGTTAGATTCAAGGAACTGATCGAACTGATTGTTCTTTTCAACCCAAGCATCGAAATCCAATATCCTTCCAAATCCATCGTTATTCCAATATAATTTTTCTGAAGAGGCATCACCGTCTTTGTAAATTGTCGAGAGCACGGAATGAAGCTTGTAATTCAGATTCCAATTATCAAGCACATGTGCAACCAATATAAGTTGCTCCAATGGATTTTGCTGTTTTGGGAAAAACACCTTATTTTGATTTGACTCTATCCAATTTCGCTCACTCTTCTCGTCTCTCATATCCGGCATAAAATCGTCAGGATAAGTTGATATTTTCTGAAGATTAAAAATATTCAATTTCTGCAAACTTGGTACATTGGCGAGTTTGTCATGAGCAGGGATTCTGTCTTCGCAAATACCTCGTAGGAACAATATTTGACGTATGAAAGCCTTTCCTGATTTCATGGCCACAATGTAGTCTGGGTTCGATTCAAGCCTACGTAAATCATCTAACAGATCAATGATGAAATCAACCGCTTGATTTCTTAGTTTCTTTTTCTCCTTTTTGCTAAAAGAGTCCAGAGTTGTTTTGATATGCAGTTTGCTTGAACCATACGACGGTTCTTCATCATATGATTTATCTGCTAATTTCAACGCTTGTGTGTATACAACCATATCAATTAGATTTTCAATTTCTAGGTTCTTTGATGTTGATTTTTCAGCCACAGAAAGTCCAATTTTTCCAATCATTTTTTGATAGTGTGTTAGGTGCTCCGATTTCAGTAAATTTTCAGCAATCTCGTAAATCGGCACAGCGATACCAATGGATGAACTTATCCAATCCCGTACATGCCCTGATAAGTTGTACAATTGAATGGAACGATTCTGTCGTCTCTTATCATAAAGATTGCTAGTCAGTATATCTTGGAAATGCATGAAATTTTCAATGCTCCATGAAAGAACTAATTTATTTGAAATGTATTCATCAAGCCAATTCGGCTTCGATTTTTGGAGGGAGTTCAAAAACTCGGCCACTCCAGCTGACTCTCTTGCTCCAGGGAACTCTTCTCGAATAAATTGAAGAATTTGCTGTTTGTAAGCATCGATATCGCTAGATTGACCCTTTTTGATGAGATTTCTAAGTGAAATTGCGTTGCCAGCATCCAAAAACCGCGTATTTTCTTCCATAGGGCTTTTATTTTCCTCAACAATAAGAGAACGAATTTCATCGTAGACTTCAATTAACTTCATCGAAAAACTAAGGAAAATGATATCATCTGATTGATCCGAATCTAATTCCAATTTATTCAAGTCCTCGAGGAATCGAACCCAAGTCTCCCCTACAATTGTAAAGAATTTGTCTTTACCCATTGATAAGATGAGATTTCCATCGTTATTTATGCCGAAGTTTGATTGTTGAAGGTTTTCGACAATCTGTTTTCCTAAAATGACATCTTTGAAACCTATCCGAGGGTATTTACCAGACGATAATTTATTCTCAGTTGAGAGTAAAAATCCTCCAAGATAACTTTTGAGAATCGTAAACTTGTCGATTTTTGGTAAATTATAGTGATTTGAAAAATCAGTTATTACTGATTTGATTTCCCCAATGACTCTATTGATATCATCGAATATATCTTCGCGCTCTGAGTCTTTATACTCGTCGAAAAAGGCTGTACTGATTTCATTTAATTTGCGATCAAAATTTCGAACGGCATCCACAACTAATCTCAGTAAATCAAAACCTTCCTCAGTCCAAGGCCCCGACTTGATATTCTCCAATTGATAAGCAGCAGTGGTCATATTTGTATAATCATCATCAAAACCCACATCTTTTTTATGCTCTTCTGGAGTCTTTGGTTTCGAGTAATAACTTCGCTTTACAATAGAGATTTTAATCAAATCTGAAATCAAATTATGCTTTGAAATATCTGCATTTAATCCGTTAGATGTCAATTGGGACATCAGTTTTCTCAATTCTGAGTCGTTCACATCTGAACTTAGGATGTTGTTCAAGCTTGTCTTATAGTTGGCAAACTCTTTCTTTCCTGAGTCAGATTTCATTCTATTTTTCAGTTTCAATCCTTCCGAGAGCCTCTTAATTGAGATATGAATCGGCTGGATTTTACTTCCTTTGAAAAACTCGAACAAACTTGCAGCAAGTTGCCCTTCCTCGGTGACATACTTTACGTTGTATTCAGTCCCCATATCGGTAAAGTCCATTGAATTGATTGATTTGAACTTCTCATCAATACTGCCTAGATTAATTTCCGCTTGGAACGGAGTATTCAGTACAATCAACTGTTCTACTGCTCTTGTTTGGGACACCAGCATTTTTCTTCGCATTAAGTCAATTGTATCTCTCTCAGTAGCAGAAAAATCCGAGTATTTATTCTTTCGAGAGAAATCAATCTCGAAAATATCCTGAGTATCAGTACCGCGGGGAGAGACAGTATATCCTCCAAGAATGACAACTGCATTTCGCTCGAGGCCCTTAATTGTCCAAGGGTCGAATGTCTCAACTCTTAATTTGCTTGTATCTTTTTTAGATTCCGATTTTCGCTTACCATTTACCGTGGTTATTCGCTCATAACCTTCATCCATCAATTTACGAACATAATCCCGTAAATTATGATTCGTACAAAGAAGTGATACTCCTGATCTGGAGTTTACGCTCTCCAATATAATTCCTATCTTGTTGATGAAATCATGTCTGTCCTGAGAATCAATAACCATTAGTGGCGTGAAATCTTCGTCCCCGATACTCCTTTTGAACCTAGACTTCATTTCCGTGAAAGGATATTTATTATTCTTTTTATTATTCTTATTCGATCCGTTGTAATACTCAGAAGACGGCCAATTCTTCCACGAGTACATCGTAAGTTCATTGATTGCAGGATGATTTCTGAAATTTTCATCTAACCGATTAAGAATCACATTATCGATATCTCCCTCAGTCCAAAAGAAACCTTTGAGATGATGATCTGCCGGCTTATTATTAGCGTCTGAATAGATAAATTTGTGATCTTTGGTAAGTTGTTTTGTAATTGCGGTCAGTCGGAATAGGAAATCATACCAATCAAAATTCTGACCATTCAACGTCTGATATTTGTCTCCGGCTAAAATAAACCGGTTTGGTTCACGTGATGGGCTCAAAAATGATAGCATGTTTACTGCGATAACTGGTAAATCTTGTACTTCATCAACCATAATGCAATCATAAAATCCGTTTTGAAATTTTTCATCAAAAATCGTGAATGATTTTTCTTCGTCGAATTTAATTGATTCCGATGTTGTTTCGTAGTACGAATCAAAGTGAGTTTCGTATGAATTTTCAAATTCGTAGGACAATAATTGATTTCGCAGAAATGCACAAGCTTCTTGCAGAGGAATCTTTCCATTCTCCCGATTCAAGCGGACAACATCATGCCAATTCTTCCGAATATCGGGATCTAAGTCAGAACCTGGTGGAGGAGGGGTTCCCAAATAAGCATCGAGGGAGCAAAACATTCCTGTAAAAGTATCAAACATTTTATTTTGATAATCATGTTGTAACCATCTAAACGCCCGGGTTTCCAGCTTAATGCCAGGTCGGTTCCTTAGCGTGTTAAACATCTCTTCCAAATCTCCTTCTGTAATCAACCAGTCTGTTTTATGGCGAGTATCGAGCACTGACGGCATCCATTCTTCGATAATCTGTTTAATCGATCTAACTTGTATGGTAGCGATTATTGAGTTCTTTTCCTCATGATTAAAGGTAAATAAAAACGGAGAATTTTTGTGTTGGCCATTTAATTCTTCATGGATGCTTTTTGCTAGTTCATCATTCAAAGAAACAACCAAGGCATACGAGTCTCTTATTCCTTCACTGAATAAATTTGCCTGTCTGTAAATTATTCTTTCAACTCCACTAAAGGTCTTTCCAGATCCTGGGACACCGTGCAACACGATTGAGGTTTTATCTTGACCCAATTCAATAGACTGTCTTTGTTTACCACTAATTCCTTTGTTTATATGTTTGGTTTCAGTCTCTGATTCCTTCATTAATATTAGGGTAATCGACTTTCTTGCAATATCTGGCATGTCATGATAGAGTTTTGGCAACGTCCACAAAGATTCGATTTGTGATGTGACGTTACCCGTTCTTCTGAGAAAATCCTGCATTCTTGTAGAATCTTGATCAGACGTACTTTCGGGGAAAAAATCAGGATGAGGGAAGAAATATGAGAAAATAGTGTCCGTTTTGTTCAAATCTAATATCCCACTATCGCTGCCATTAACGTATGCTATGACTGCAAAGTCGCGATGTCGAAATTTCTTTTCCCCATCAGATTCTCGTAAAATTCCGAATGCAAGTAAGTAATCCAAAAGGATCTGAATGTTTTGTTTTAATTTGTCCTGTTGAGATTCGTTCATAGTTTCTTGAGTGATTAGTCTACGAATGTCTTCTTCCTCAACACCAATGATCTTTTCGTTAAGTTGGCCCTCACGTCTCTTTTCAGACCAATACTCAAAATATCGATTACAGACTAAATGCCAAGCCTGTTTAACATCTTTATCAGAAAGTCTATCTTCCACTTTTGAAACATATTCTAATGAAGTATCAATGATGATTTTAGCGAGGTTTGCGTCGAAAAATTGATGATACCACTCAGCGGCGTTGAAAATCTGAAGATGCTCTCTTCGACTTGTTCCATCGGGTCTTTTTTCTTTGGTTACAATCTCATCTCTTTTTTCAAACAATTTCCTTACTAGATTATTATCAAGACTTGTTCTATGATGTTCTACTAAATCGAGATTCGTATGAAACATATGCATCAATTGTGTTTTTTCGTAGGATTTTTCGAGAAATCTTACATTCTTAGATTCATCATCATCGCCCCATTCGATTCCCTTGATTTTTAGTTCGTTTTTCCTATCGTCGGTAAGGTTTAGATCCCATGTTTTCCCTGTAAATCGATTCCAATGATATTTGGAGTTACCATCAGATGGATTGTAAAAATTCTCTTTCCCAGAGCCTAATGAAAGAGAAGTCCAATCAGGATCTCGGCAAGTCCAAACGACTCTCCAGCCATTGTCTGAAAGACGTAATGATATATTCCACCACTCTTCAGCGTCTGGATGTTCATCTAGACTGTCGATAAATAGAATTTTTTCTCCCGGAGGGGCTTCTTTGGTTTCTTCAAAAAACCAATCCAAGTTTGGTTGTTTATGGAAGTCATCCATCCCATTGCAAATCGCTTGTTCTAAACTTGCAGCTGACTGATCTTTGATTTGTGAGTAAACGATTCGGTTGTAGATTGGCCAGTCACTCTCTTCTTTTTCAGAATATTTCGCATCGAGTAGTTCGGCAACGACTTTGCCGAGAAGCATTGATTTACCGTGTCCGGATTTAGATCTTATGACAATTGGTGGATAAAACGAAAGGCGAGATTCTTTAGATTGAGCGGAAATTTGCTCTAATGTCCAGGTTTCAGGAGTTATCTCCTCACGAACTAGGTTGGGTAGGTCAAGAGTCCATGGCAGAAGTTTACCAGAAAGGTCTAATTCGATATCAGAGAAATCCGTATCAAGCGGAGGTTTGTTTGGATTCTTGAGGCGTCGACTGTGAGCCTCGTTACATCTCTGAGTCATAAAACCCAACGGCCATTTAGACATTTGATGTCGAAGCGGAGACAATGGAATATAATTTAGAACATGAATTGCGACTTCTCTGTGAATACCTCGATTTTCGTCCATTCTTTCCCCTCCTTCATTCTAAATCCAATCTCAAAGCCGCATTCAATGCAATAGCTACATTCGGGCGTTGGCTTTTGTATTTTTCAAGTGCTGTCTTACAAGAAATCAAATAATCGTTTAGAGGTTTATACAACTTAAGTCTCGTTGATAGGTGAAAATAGATCTTGTGGTTGTTCAAATCACTTATTTGGCTTTTTTCATTCAAATTTGTATGAAATAGTGAGCTCGCCACATAATATATGTCATTCAGTTCAAAGGTTAAAGACGAGAATTCTTCGAAAAATATCCGAAAATCATTGATGTCTAAATCTGCATCAACTTCAAGTCTGGTTTTAATGTATGATTTCAACTTACTCCTAAAGTTCAACGCATTGTCCTTAATGCCCTCATCTAGAGAGTTTAATTCTTCTTTTTTATCATCTATAATTGTGAGTATTAGATCAATGTTTTCTCGGTGCTTTGCTGCTCTAAATCTAGTGCGAATGCTTGGGTTCCCACCTAATTTAAGCTCTTTGTGCCTGCCTGCAAAGGTTGTAATGTTGTACAAAAGTTCCGCCCATGCTCCAACTCGTAGTTCAATCATGTTTCGTAATTCTCTATCGTCCGATTTATACTTACAATGAAGCAAACTGCGGTAATAATCGTTTAATGCTGACTTCACTTGATCCCCTTTGTAGTCGATCCACCCTTTCGTGATATCAGGAATGCCTTCTTGCTTTTTAGATGAACTACTGTTATATGTGCGATTTAGTTTAGATGAGCATGCTTTTGAAACTTTTATTTTCCTTGATTCGAGGAAAGCACCAAACGACATATCATGAAAAATTGACATGCTCTCATCCTTATTTCCTATGACCATCTTGGCACACAACACGGCGCTTATCTTCAACACCTCTGCAACAGATTTCATTGAGTTTGAAAAATCTACTTTTTGAAAGATTGTAAATCCGCTCCTAACTTTGTCTGAAATTTGATTCAATACATTTGTGTCAAGATTACCATGTTTTTCATCAATGAGTGAAAAACAAAGCGTGAATTCTGGCACTTTATCTTGATAATGAAACTGATACGAACTGTGATTAGAAAAAGGCGAGCAGTCAATGAACACTGTTGGTAATTTCTTCTCAAGAACATTCGCTGCAGGTCTTTCCATCAATACTTCAACATAATGCTCCATCGGATTTGAATCAATTCGATTAATATCGTCGTACACCATTACTTTGATTTTTGGTGAGTTGACTTTGCCAGCAAATTCATCTAACCCATCTTGGACTTTCTTCCCCCATAGACTCATCAGATTTTTACACTTATCTAGCGTCCATTCCTGATTAAAGCAGGAATAATTTATCAAGATGAAAACATTTGCATTCAAATGCTTGGACACTTTCACGCCATCAGAAACGTGAACATTCTGTGTCATGAATTCAGGGTCGTTCAATTGTTTTGGATTCAGAGAGTGTTCCGAAACAGGATCAGAAGACCTGTATATCGGTTGATTGCTTGATTGAATATACACAATGGATTCAGAACTAATTTCATCCAGAACTTCTGAGCAAAGAATTCGTAGTTGATTATACTCAGTGTCGCTAGCCACAGTTGGTTTAGGACAAGTAAGTGACGAAGATAAATCATCAGGGAGTCTTGAGAACTCGATGACACCCCCTTCACGCATGATGCCGTTACGTATCTAGAGTATTTCAATTTTATATGATTTGAGAAAGAGTGGGTGTTGGTATTCTTTCACTCATTAATACATTAATGAGGCACTATATTTCCTTGAGGTAATTATTTACAACGAGGAAGTCTGGTTTGACACGATGTCCATGGAAACGCCTCTCGATAGAATCGTCGTTGCGCGTACAGTTCATCAAGATACTAACTCATACCTTTTGTCAATCTTCAAGCGCACAAAGGTTACAATTACTCTTCGTTCAGATGGTACTATCGTCAGTAATCGGAAAGATCCGCTCGCAGGAACTGACGAGGGTATTGATCTTAATGGAGCTAAGATTCAGTACTTTTTCCCACACGATAAGGGAAAAACCGTATTCAGATTGATGGCATTTTTGTCCTTCATGGCAAGTATAAATTTTGCAATTGGGACTATAAGCATGGATGGAAAAACAGTTCTGACTGAGTTTACACTCAATCACACAATTGCAATTCTTTCATTCCTGTTTTGGGGTTCTTGGGATATCGCTCGAAGCAAATTATTGACGCAGGAGCATTTGTTAGTGAAAACAATAACAAATAAAGAAATAAAAATATCTGGAAATTTACCTAGCCAGGGTGTTCACAAGGCTAGTGCTGGGATAATTTTGTTTTGCCTCATTCTTGTTGGCTTTCTTGCGACCCCGGAAGGAAGTTTGAGTGAAGGTATGTTCGTCTTGTTCGTCATTGCTTATGCCATATTTGGGATTCCAAATTATATGGATTGGCTTACCGCAAGCAAAGACTACGTTGCATCCCATTCTACAACCCACTTCTACTTTGCAATAATGAATATCTTGCAAAGCGACTACGATCTACATCAGCCAAGAGATGAAGATGAAATGGAAGAGTTCAACAAAGTAAAAGTAAAACTTGAACAATATCAATCCCTATTGGACGATGTCGCATCATCAAAAGAAATCTTTGCCTCGAAATCTCCGTCCCTCATTGTCATTGCAATCGGTGCAACAACTGAGCGTTTGATGAAGAAAGCATGTGACGCCCTGGGCATAAAGAGAAAAACGAATGCAAGACCAACACTGCATACATTCATCCACGAATATCAAACCAAGAAACCCCTTGATGATAAATCATTAACACAGCTTAATGTGATAAAGGAATTTAGAAATCGCGCAACCCACCATTTCAACATTGATTGGGATGAATCTTTTATCGTATTGAGTCAATTTTGTCAATTCGTTGAATGGTATGCAGAGACACATGCCCTTACTGAATGAATGTTTTCAGCGAAGTAATGCTCAAGAAAATGAACTCATCTAATTCAGGCCTTTTCATTCAACAACTTAGATTCGCCTTGATGAAACAACAATTTTGGAAAACTAACTCTCAATATTCGAGGTTGTAATTTCTATTATCTGACATTATTCTTTACAGAATCATATATTTTCGACACATATAAGGGGAAGTTTTATGTTCTCTGAAGTTGATATAATATTGTACATAATGTACAACGGAATGGTGCGTAAAATGAACTTAACAATGAAAGCAAGTGACTTTGACCAAGAGGGGCTGTACTCGGCAGAAGAAGAGGAAAAGATATGCTTCCTTGGCCTTCTATTGGACATTCCTGATTTTGTTACACACAGCCAAGAAGAAGAACTAGAAGAAGTCCTATTGAAAGGAGCAGTTCGTATTGGAGATTGCTTTCAATGTCATAAGCGAACAACCACAGATACTATCATTTTCGGCACAGATCACTACAGAATGCTCATCCTTTGGTGCTGTAATCATGTTATTTGGACTACGGAGGAGTATCTTAAAGAAATTCGAGAAGACACTGGATGGAAAGAAAGTTCTGAAGGGGTCTAAGATAGGGTTCTCTAAACAAGCCTGTTGAAATTGGTCCCCACTCCCGGACTTGAACCGGGGACACCCTGATGTCTGCTGAGACGGTTTGTTTACACAACTACAGTCAGGTGCTCTAC
>MDTC01210329.1_pt1 | contig 10344 bp, 4 predicted proteins | sample 811181 | NCBI WGS metagenome assembly MDTC01 (sample SAMN05326644, study PRJNA326480) | marine metagenome | isolation source: seawater | place: Pacific Ocean: North | collected 2011
AGTCGCTGCCCAAATCGTAGTCCTATTATTCCAATCCTGTTTTGCTAAACCAACAACAAAATTTCCAGAAAGACCATCCTCTGGAAACTTATAGTGAACCCATTCAATACAACGTGTTATTAAATCTGTTCCCCCTGGTCCAGCACCTGCCTCGCGCGTTCTTATAATCTCTCCCCGATTAATGCCATTTGCAGTCCCTACCCATATAGTATCAGAAATTGAGGGATCAGGACTAGGGACCAACAACACTGAGAAAGCCTTATGATTATGGTTCCCCCCATCACTAGGATCTCTTGGGTTTAAATAGTATCCTGGTTTTATTCCTCTTCCAAGGCCGTCATCGACAAATCCTTCGCAACTAGATAAAGAATCTTGAGAGTCCATTGGCATTGGAATATTCTCCCATAGCCCTTCAAGTATATGGTATCTTCTTAAACCTCCAGCCCAGCTAGCAGTATACAATGTATCGTTATGCAACTGACTATCGTATGTTACATTGGCCTCTCTTACAGTCACGGGTAGCATTTTAAAGCTACCTTCACCAAAAAATTGAACAAGAGTATCTTCTCCTGGCTCATCTGTTGGCTGTTGTAAATAAGTCCAATTTATTGCAGAGGAATCATTATAACCTGAAACATCTGCAATAGTGATACCATACCCAACTTGAATCGAGCCATTATCACCCGAAAATGAAACTGCAATTTTTTGACCATCTACTGAAATAGATGGGATTCCTCCAACTGGCACTAAGTTAGTAATGGCTTTATCTCCCAAAGAATCAGAAGTGGTTTTGTGGGAAAATACTTTGTTTCCATCATGAAATGCTAGACCCTGGCCTGTACCCAACCAAGTAAGTGAATCTCCAAGTAGACGAACTTCTGCTACTATATTACTACTGAGACCAATCTGAAAAAATGAATCAACGGCTGTTGATTTAAGTGAAAATCTTGTGGGACTATGAAGCTGTGCCACAGCCTGTACAATAAACAAACTTAAAAAAATAATTTTATTGAATAAGAATGACATGATCTACTGTTTGGCTATAATCATTTGCAATATCTTGAGCTGTAAATCTCCAACGGAAAGATCCAGTTCGGGTAGTATCATCCAATGGCTCTGTACCAAATCCATCTCCATATATTGGAATCAAAAAAGTATAAAGGCCATCACCTTCTATAGAGTCTCCGCTTGTAAAATCTGGAGGATATAGAATTTCAGTGTTGCCATCATCATACAGATAAATCATATCCCCATTGTTCATCATTTCATTATCTCGCAAACTGAATGAAGTAAACCCAACCCATTTAATAGTTTCTAATCCATCACCATCGTAAACCATTGCTTTCACTTTAGTAAGATTAATATTTCTGCCCTCTGGTCTGTAAATCAAAGTATCAGCAACTATTTCAATAATTTTAGGTATCAGATTGCCAATCTTTGCTGAATCTAATAAACCAACAAAATTACTACCACTATAAACTGCCGTAAAATCAGCAAACAAAAAGCTTGTATCAGCATCTGTGATAGGATTTATTGAAAGAGAGGTGTTTTGAATCTTTTTGGAAAAAATATTATCCCCTGAAATGATATCTCCATTAGAACCATCATCAGTAAGAACAATAACATCAAAACTGCCTGCTATATCGGGACCATACCATCTTACGAACGCGCTATCCAATGTTCCCTCTTGGTACTCTGTTTTAAATTTAGCACTAAAATACACTGTATTCTGATCTTGCATAAATGTAAAAGTAGGATTAGATATAGGATTTTCTAGAAAAACAGGTTCTGTTTCAATGCATGAAAAAAATGTGATAAATAGTAATAAAATACATTTTACAAAGGAATTTTTAAAATCTGGAAAAAAGTTCGAAATCATGCTTACCAGTTTTGATTTTCTCTATAATAAATATAATCCACCATTAATCGTCCAACTTGGTTAAGGCTCTGTGCGCTACAGTTTTCTGGTGTATCATCCATTGTATGCCAAAAGTTAGAATATGGGTTTGGATACTTAAAATCAATCAAATCTATTGCTGGGATACCTGCAATTTCATAAAGAGGTACATGATCATCATAGATAGCATATTGAGGTGTCATATCAAAAGCATCTAGTCCTAAATCATCCGCGCGTTTCCAAAGGTAGCGTACTAGTTCAGGATTGAACTGTAAAGAGTACTTTTCAATCGGAAGGTGTAACTGTTTATCTCCCACCATATCTAAATTAATCGCCTCATACGGAAGGGGAATAGGCGGATTTTTCGCGAAATATCTAGAACCTTGGCAATATGTTTCATTTTCTCCGGGAATTCCCATATCCTCTCCATCAAACATCACAAGATTAACACCGATCTGAGGGTTGTTTTCCCCTAATATCCGGGCTAGCTCTAATATTACTGCTACTCCCGACGCACCATCATTTGCCCCTATTATTGGCTGATTTCTGTCTTTTCTATTTTCTTCCATGTCCGCTATTGGCCTAGTATCCCAATGACAGGATATCATAGTCTGGAAATTTGCGTTCGGATTAAACCTTGCTATGACATTTGTTAGTTCATGGATTTTTTTCCTTTTTCTTGGATCTTGATAAGAAAATTCTTGTAAAATTACCTCATCAGCAAATTTTTTGAATTCTTTTACCATATAATTAAGACATGCATAATATCCCTCCGATCCAGGATTTCTTGGCCCGAAATCGCATTGGGTTAACAAATGCCCAAATGCTCGATTTTCATCAAAATCTGGGACATCCGGACCGCAACTAAAAATAAGAACTATAAAAAAAATTATGAACTTCATATTATCCCGATATTGCTAAATTAACATCAAAACCAAAATCTCTATCTATTTTTCTACCAGTAGTTCTAGTATCACTTTCTCTATACTCATACCGAATTCCCCCGCTTACTTTAGTGGAGAATTGGTAAGACATTCTTAGTCCAGCCTTCCAGCTTTCAGAAAATGAGCCTATTTCTAAATCTTTCTTATTGCCAGATCTTTCTTCTTTACTTTTATTTAAATCAAAATTCAATGTAAAGCTCATCGTGTTATTAAGGTTGAGGTCTCCATAAAAAGGAAGAGGTATATTGATCCCACCTCTATGAGTGTAAGTGCCTGTTGAAGTATAACTATTGTCATTCTGAATTGTAAGTCCTGTTGGAGACTCATCTTTAGATTTGTTCAAATTGTTTCTAAAAGTTAAAGAAATGTTTTTATGTAAAGTCATATTCATGCCTATTAAAGGTGAAAAGTTACGACTAATCCTAGAAGAACGCTCATTTTCCTTAAAATCTTTTGCAAAATTTCCAAAACTAAAAAAACTCATTTGTTCTGGTGCACCTTCCTCAAATTGCCAAGATCTAGTTTCTTTACCGGAATAACCATGCTCTAATGATGCCGACTTAGCGACAAGTTTAATGATGGGCCATTTTTCTAATCCACTCACTCTAAAACTCCATCCAGGAAAAGGCAGGCCCTCGTTGAAAAGTTCGCCGAAAGCAAAAAAGTCTCTTGTCATAGAAAGTTGCTCGATTCCAGTATTTGATCGTGTTGTTGAAAAGTTTTGGGAAAAGTTTGTGCTTATGTTTATAGATCTAGTCAATTTAATACCAGAGCGTAGAGAGCCATCCCGTTTATGATCCCAAGTACCTAAGTTACTTCCAACTTCTTGAGATTGTTCAAGACCATGATCTGGCAACCATCCAAATTTATACCCAGCGGGAACTTCACCAATAATTTGATTAGCAGATCTGTTTAAGGTTTCAGTATAACTTAAGGAAATGGGATTTATTTTCCTTGCCAGGCCATGTATGTGCTTAAAAGGATTGAATGGTTCCTTTTTGTCTGATATTTGTTTTTTATCCTTAACTATGGGGCTTCTAGACCTTGACCTTGAATTCCTTGACCTTGGCTTAGTCCCATTCCTTGAACCTTTTTTGGGTTTATAAAATAATTCAATTATTTGAACAGGCACTATGTTAAAATTAGATCCAAATCTCAACTGAGTACTCACGTTTTGGCCTTCTCTAGTTAAATCATCTGACCATCGATAATTTGACGTATAATTAAATGAAGGTTTCAACCACTTCATGATTGCTGGATTATATGTTGCGTTGAACGTTTCAGAAGATTGAGTCACTAATCCTGGGTCCAATTCTTTTAAAGCTAACCAAGCATATCCTCTGTATTCATTTAATTTGCTTTGTCCAGACCAACTATATTTGCTAGCCAATGTGTTAGTTAATTTGTAATCAATATTCAAGGCTCTATTTAACCCAAAATTATAAGTCTCGGGACTCTTATTTCCTCCCCTAGTTTCATTCCAATTTAATTTTTCACTAAGGTTAAATCCTGTCTTAAAAGATGTTGGTGTATAGTACAACTGAAATCCACTTAAAGTGTTTCCAATATAGGGTATTTTTTCTGACCATGATAAAGGCTTAAAGTAGTTGCTCCTTCCAAATGATAGATTGTAGTCAACTTTACCAGTGTACGATTCAGTCCATTTTTCGCTGTATGTAACATCTGAAGATCTCGACTGTGAAGCACTGAAATTCATAGATAAGTTATCAAGAGTATACTTTAATAATCTATTATCTGATTTTCCAGTTTTTCTAAGAGATGTATTGATTGAAACAGTATTGTTTAAAATCATAACTGAATCAGGGGTATTATCTGGATCAACTAATATATCTTCACCTGAAAAGTATTTTGGCCTGCTAAGGTTTTGGCTAATTGACCCATTTAAAGGTATAGATATACCTAGAGCACTAGGTAAAAATCGATGTAAATCTAATTTTGCATTTAAGTTGAAGTTTTCAGAGTTATTATTTGATTTTGACAACCTCTCTTGCAATCGGTGATAGTCTGCATCCTGCCTGCTGTAAATAAAACTTGCAGAACCAAGATCTGATAATTTCAGATTAGATTGAACACGCATTGCAACTCCCTTTTCTTTTTTTATGCCACTGAGACGAAGTTCATCTAACCAAATTTCTCCATCGATAGGCTCTTCACCCGTGTTTTTTACCCCAACCATGAAATATTGTAACCGATTAAGTGCTGGTTGCCCAACAATTTTTACTTTTTTACCACTTAGAGCGCCGTATTCGTCAGTAAATAAGTATTGCCTAATATTTATTGAGTCAAGAATTACATCGCTATCTTTTATTTTTTTAATTTTAGTGGTGTCTGCTTGTTTCAAGCTTGTTAGCCAATCAAGTGGAATTAGAAAGCTATTACGATTTTCATCTTCATCCCAACCTGAGAACACTGGTTGTGTTATTTGATAATAATCGTTTGCTAAACCAAACCTAAGAAATAATTCAACATCGGTTTGGTTAGAATTCATCCATGGACTATTTTCATCGCCATGTACATACATTTTCATGTAATCATAAGTCATGAAGCTTCTTTTTTGATTGTCGTTAAGGGTATATAATGTCTTTTGGGCTATTCCAGTATGCTTAGCTGGTAAATTAGTAAACTTAAGAGCCAGCGATTGTTCTTTTGACTCAATTTGATTTATCCTATCGTATTCTCCCTTAACACCTTTTGGGGGGACATAGTCGGCATTGTCTTCATTATTTATAACTGCAACTTGAAATTGAGGTTCATCATAGGAGTTCGATAAATTTTTTGAAAGATTAGACAATGCATATGAAGATGTTGTATCTGGTGGTATTATGCCTAACTCTTGCCATTCATTTCCCACAATCTCCATCTTAGCAATTTTTAGGGATTGAAAATCTACAAGAGGGTCAAAATTCGTAATAGATAATCGAACATATCTAATTTCATTCCACTCAATATTTTGCACTTTTTTAAAGTCAGATAAAGGAACTCGAAAGAGCCTCCAACCTGTAGGGCCAATATTATTTTTTGTAATGCCTGCGAGATAAGTAGTGTCAGTTAATAAAAAACTGGATGAAAAATAATCATTGGTCTTATCTAAGAAGGTTGACCTGTCGAGATCTTCAGTGTCTGGATATTTCCCGCCTTCCTGGATACGGGATCCCGTACCATTAGACTCGGTACCATTAATTTTTGATGGATCTCCACCCGGATCATAAAACCAATTATCTCCATTAGGGTCTTCGGGATCCACATCTTCGGAAGTGTTAATTAATTGATTATCTCCTTTGTTTAAATATTGAGAATATGTACTATCATCATAAGTAAGAATACCATTCCCATCAGTATCTGGTAAACATCCTCCCCAACCGTCTTCATTTTCATCAAAACATCCATCTAGACCAGTATCCTCTTCTTCTTCCAAAAAACCATTCCCAAGAGTTAAACCCGCAGCTGGCTTGTCTTCAGTATTAAGCTGGCCATTCCCATCTGTATCTTCAGAAATTTTTCCTAAATCAATATGTAACCTTCCCGATTCGCCCTTGACCCATATTTCAAAAAATTTACTCTGAATTTGATCATAATCTCCTGAATAAAGAGATGTAGTTATTCCAACCCAAAGAGAATCAGGGTCATAATTGGCTTGATAATCTCGTGCTCCGTAACGTAATACCAAAACATCAGTAGTTTCATTCCCTGCTCTAATGGAAGTAGACTGGTTTGGCCAAATTTCTTTAGTTTTATATGGTACATAAGGATTGTACCAATGCATTTTCCCTCTATTTCTTTGAGGTAATGGATCAAGAAATAATGAATCTTGGCTGTTATAAACTAGCGGAGATGATGATGCTTTCCAAAATCTGCGTTGGATTGATGGAGAGGTGGTTCTCTTGCTCCCCTCAAAGTCGTCAATAAAAGCCACACCATTCGGATCGCCTGTAGCACGATTATTTATTGAATTAGGATTAGGTAAAACCTGCGCTATTTCTCCTTCAACAGAAAAAGAGGATAGCTTCTCCGCCTCGATCAGTGGGAGCCTATCCATAAAGCGCGTGATTCTATCCATCTCCCATTCATATCTCCCATTAACATCCCAAATAAAGTTTCTTGTAGGTTCATAGCCTACCTCTACTTTTTCATTTATTATAGATTGGTTAAAATATAGTGCTGTGGCACCAATAAAAGAATTTGGATTGTTAAAATCCATCTGTGCTCTAGTTCCAAATATTGTTTTTTTATCAAATGAAACAAGCTCGTGCTTATCGTAATTAACTTTAAGTTTCGCGTTTGGATCATTTGCAGCATCGCCTAAAAGAACTATTGTTCCAGTAAAATAATCAATGTTATAATCCAAACCTCTTTTCAAAGTAATTCCATTTTGAATAACTTCTTCACTTCCTTCAATCAACATAAATCCAAGATTAATTGTTGAGCTTTGATTTGTGTATTCAGCTTCGATCATCCATCTATGGTCTCCGTTGATTTCTGAAGATGAAGAAGATAAATACATAATCCCTTTCCCTAATTGTCCCTTTAATTGATCAATTTTCTGTCCAAATTGTAATGAGTCTCCGTCTGCAAATGGATGTAATGCAGGTAACATTAGCTCACCATCAACCATATTAATGATATTTGCCATATCCATATCAATTATTTCATCATAATTACGATTGCCGTTTTCATCTAAACTATCCAAGCCAAAAAGTGTTATGTAAGGAAAACTTGAATTTTTATCCCTATCTGATACTGGTGTAGCATTCTTATTTAATATTCTTACTTCAAAACCTTCAGGATTAATCTGAGAGGTCCCAAGGTAATAGACGTTTTTAAACATTAAGGGCCAAGTTGAATGATTTGGGTGACTGTTGCGAGGTTTAAGCATCATCAAGGCTAAATTTGTTCCGCTATCATCTGGACTTCCTATTTCGAAAAGGACTTCTCCTGTTTGGCGATGCTCAATAGTAAAAGTACATCCCAAAATATCTTGTGACACTTGATCTCTGACTCTAATAAAGCCTAAGTCCGGGCTAACATAATAGTTATTACCTTGCTCAAGCCTTATAAAACTCCCTTCTTCATTTTCATCTAAAAATTTTGTTGTATCAGTTGGATCTATATAAGCTATGCCCGTGATAGCATTTGGATCATTTGTATTTATTGATTTATATAATTCAAAGTTTTTTACAACTACATCGCCAATTAAATGTAGACCATTTCTTAAAGGATAAAAAGAGGGTATAGAAAATGGAGTAGAAATTGAAAAGGTGTCCACTCCAGTGCGAAACCATGGATGTATGAAAAAGTAACGATTTTTGATCCAATCAACATCTCTTATTTGTTGAATATTACTTTGTCCTCCACCTTCCCACTCCGATTGCTCTTTCTTTGATTTTTCTATCGATGCAATTGTTGTTACATCAACAGGACCAAGTTTTGAAATTGATTTCACACCGAAAAGGCCCTGATTTTTACCAGAAAAAGTAACATACTTAGTTGAAGGCAAAGATAGAGATATATTACCTGCCTCAACTTTTTGGATAATATCGTCTTCGTATCCATCGTAAGAAATCCGAATATTATTTTCCCAATCAAATTGTCTCTCTGAATCCTGATCCATAGCGACAGTTATTCTGTCACCAATTTTTCCTTTGATGTTTAGATTCTGTTTTTGATCAAATTCTAAATGCGTATTTTGAGTTTCATTTAACGTCGATCTAACTAATTCTTGATCTTGAAAAACCATCTTGCCATTTATATTAACATTTCCGCTTACATTCAAAGATGCTCTACCCAAACGACCTATATCTACCCCCACAACTTCAAGCATTTGCCCTCTCCCCCTCCTCTTATCATCCTTTTTTGCAGTCTGCATGACTTCTAAAAATGCGGCCTGCCAATTTTTTTGTTGTAAGGTGCTTAGGTACCAATCAAGCGATGAGGTTAGGGGAATTTTTAAATTCCTGTCATCGATAGTCTCAGTAATAGTAATTGTTGACCAGTCCCATGATACAAGAACATCTATTTTCCTTTGTCCAAATGAAAAGTCTATTATGCCTTTAGGCAATTCTAAGGAGTCTAGTGGTTGTATTAAAGAGGCACTTCTTTTGGGGAAAGGGTTGAAGATCGCAGGGAATCCAGGTGCATATTCAGGTATAGTTATTCTGTTTTCGCTTTTAAGGAGCGAACTAATCTCTGCATTACCTTCCAACTTAGGTAAGGGCAGAAAAATTAAGGACAAAAACAAATATGCCTTACTGATAATATTTTTATATGTTTGATATTTGATCAAGCTTAGCCTTGATTAAGTTGTTATCATTTGGAATCTATAGGCTCTCCTTTTTTTTAAAATATGGCAATAAAATTGTTTTCATTTTTTTTAAAGCTTTAAAACGATGACTCATGCTGTTTTTTTGGATGATATCCATTTGAGCATAGGTCAAACAAAAAGAATCTGGTATGAAAATAGAATCATAACCAAAACCATCTTCTCCTCTGCATTCATTAATGATTAAACCTTTAACAATCCGTTCCGTGCAATGTTCCGTTTCCCCATCTACAAAAGCAACAACTGTTCTAAATTTAGCTACTCTTTTTTCATCCGGAAAATTTCTAAGACTATATAGTAATTTTTCGCAATTCTCCTCGTAAGTTGGATTTTGTCCTGCATATCTAGCAGAGTAAACACCTGGAGCTCCATTTAAAGCATCTACCTCCAATCCTGTGTCATCGGCTATAGATGCCAAACCTGTGATGTTATGAACAGCTCTCGCCTTTATGAAAGCATTTTCAATAAGTGTTGTACCGGTTTCTTCAATATTACCAACTGTGGGAAATTCATCCAACCCCGCAATATGAATGTCTAGGGATGATAAAATGCTATTCATCTCTTTCTGCTTGTGCAAATTATGAGTAGCAAGAACTAATTTAGTTTTTAACATCGAATTGATTCCCCGGATTAAAGGAAGAAGAACCTATGTGATATTGGACGTGAAATCAAGATTAATCTGTTATTATATTTTTTTATCACTTTGTATTTATTACCATTCTCTGTTCTTATTGTGGCTTAAGAACCTCTAATCGGTCAATTTTAGCAATCAAATCTGTTTGTTTTGAAAAAACTGCCCGGTAAGTTTATTATATATCTACTGGGTAATTTTAATTATTTGTGGCTCGGTAGCTCAGTTGGTAGAGCAGAGGACTGAAAATCCTTGTGTCGCTGGTTCGATTCCGGCCCGAGCCACTTTCTTTTAACTACCTATATATTAACATTTATAGGGTTTTTTTATCCCCTAAAACAGACGTAAAATGGTGTATTTTAAGTAGTTTTTACTACTACACTTTACAGAGGAAGCCCCATATAGCCCATTTTTAGTTTTACTACACTTTTTACTACACAAAATAAAAGGAACCTAAAATGAATATAGGTTTATGCAGAATTAGTTCAGTAAGTCAGAAAGATAACACCTCATTATCCAACCAAAAAAAGATGAT
>MDTC01266610.1_pt1 | contig 10344 bp, 9 predicted proteins | sample 811181 | NCBI WGS metagenome assembly MDTC01 (sample SAMN05326644, study PRJNA326480) | marine metagenome | isolation source: seawater | place: Pacific Ocean: North | collected 2011
TCGCCTATTGGAGTCTCTGTAGATATAGGTTCCTTGGCAATCTTCAATACTCTTCTAACTTTATCTTCAGGAAGATCCATTCGCTCACCAAGTTCTTCAGGTGTAGGCTCTCTTCCCATTTCTTGAACCATCTGACGCGAAACTCTATTAAGTTTATTAATGGTTTCAATCATGTGCACTGGAATACGAATTGTTCTTGCTTGGTCAGCTATCGAACGAGTAATTGCTTGCCTGATCCACCAAGTAGCATAGGTGGAGAATTTGTATCCTCTTCGATATTCAAATTTATCTACAGCTTTCATCAAGCCTATATTTCCTTCTTGAATAAGATCTAAGAACTGAAGACCTCTGTTTGTATATTTCTTAGCAATAGAAATAACAAGCCTTAAATTAGCCTCAACCATATCTTTCTTAGCCCTTCTAATTTTGGCTTCACCAATTGACATCTTTCGATTGATATCTTTAATTTCAGTTATAGGGAGCTGGATAATCTTTTCAAGTTTAGATAACTTGTTTTGAAGTCTTACAATCTCAGTTAAATTTTCTTTAACTTCACTGGCCCAAGGCTTTCTAGACTTGGCAATTTTTTCTGACCAAGTTGAGTCAGCTTCATTTCCGGCAAACTCCTGAATAAACTCCTTGCGAGGCATTTTGCCTCTTTTGACATAAACGGTGAACAAGAATTTTTCTACTTCTCTTATTATCTCTAAAGCTTCCCGTGCAGGGTCGGCTATGATCTCGAACTGAGTAGGTGAGAGTTTTAAAAACTGAAAGATTTCACCCAGTTTCTCCTGCTCTTTTAAAGCAGCTTTACTCGTTCTAGATTTTGCTGAAGCTTTTTCAGATTTATTAAACTGTCTTTTTAAAGCACTAAAACGTTTCTTGACCTCTGCAGGATCTGGACCTGATGCCTCTTCATCATCTGTATCCCCTTTTTCTTCTTTTTCTTTCTTTTGTGCTAAAGCCGGTGGTGGTATTCCTTCTTCAATGTCCATGAAACCAACAAGCACTTCAGATAATCTTCTATCACCTTTAACTACCTCTTGATATTCTTCTAAGATTCTATCTACGATACCAGGATAAAAACAACAAGCATAAAGCAGCTCTCTAGCTCCTTCTTCAATTCTTTTGGCTATGGCAATCTCACCCTCTCTAGTTAAAAGATCTACAGTCCCCATTTCCCTCATATACAGCCTTACTGGATCTGTTGTCCTTCCAACCTCAGACTCAACAGTTGTCAAAGTAGTTCTAGTATCAGCAATAGTTTCTGGTGCTGCATCAGAATTTTCTTCCGAACCGCCATCTGAAGACTCAAGCACTTCGATACCAATATCCATTAACATCTGAATTGTTTCTTCTACCTGATCGGGATCAGAAATATCCTCAGGTAACATTGAATTTATGTCTTCATATGTTAGGAAGCCTTGATCCTTGCCTTTATCTACAAGCTCTCTTAAGCCAGAATTTTCAAGATCCTCTTCTCCAAAAAGTACTTCTTCAGAGTCTTCTACAGTATCTATATCTTTGTCTTTAACTTCTACGGGTGGGTTTTTTGCTTTTCTTGCCATATCAAATTCAAAAGGTGCGCAATTATATTAGTTTTTTCTGAAAATTACCTAACTTTTAGTTAATTTTTATTATGATTTTTGACTAAGAGTCCTCAAAAGCTTTTTCTCAGGATCATCTAACTTATGAATATTAGACAGCAAGTGTTGTTGAAGTTCGAAAGTTTCATCATCTGATAGATTGCCACTTTCAAAGATCTCTTTTAGTTCTAAAATTCTTGTTATAGAGTCAGATTTCTTCAGACTCAATAAACAGTCTTCAAGATAAGCACGCGCATTTTTTTCATCTATAGGGTCCTGTGTAGAAATTAAAGCGCCAATGAAGGAAGCTTTCTCTTTATCAACTGTGCTTAGGACATCAGAAATCCCGTTATCAGGATTATCAATAAAATAAGAAGCAACTTCGAGCATAAGTTGCACTTCAGGTTCATTAAAATCCTCGAATTTCCTTAAATCTTCAATATCCTTAGATAAATAAGGGTAAGAAAGAAGAACAGAAAGTATCTTAGAGCCAAGACCACTTGGCTCGAAACTTCTGTCATATTCACTATCTATTTCTGAAGATTTTATTTCAACTCTTTTGGGATAACGGATACTTTTACTTTGTGTTTTCAAATCATCGGGGTTTAAACCTGTAACTCTTGATACCTCACTTTCCAATAATCTTTTTATAGAACTTTCTTGCATGGTGGAAAGTAACTCCATCGCTTTCGAAGCAAGTAAAGCCTTTTTCTCTAAAGAGGTTGTTTCTGATGCTTGCAAAAGTCTTTCCATAAAATATTCAGACAAAAGATTTGCTTTTTTGGATAAATCTTGAAATTTCTCAACTGAACTTTTTTCTAATAAACTTGCTGGATCTTCTCCTTCTGGAAGAAAAAGAAATCGAATTTCAACACCATCAGTTATTGATGGCAAAACATTTTTCAAAGCACTCCAGGCAGCTCCCCTGCCCGCATCATCACCATCAAAACAAAATATAATTTGATCTACAACTTGAAGTAATTTTTGAATGTGGAATCTATTTGTAGCTATCCCCAATGTTGCTACAGAATTTTTTAAACCATGTTCATACATTGCTATTGAGTCCATATATCCTTCTACAACATATATCTCTTTAAGGTTTTTTCTATCTTCCAAAGACTCAAAAAAACCATAAAGTTCTCTTCCTTTTTGAAATACTTCAGTTTCACCAGTATTCAAATATTTAGGTTGATCTTCTTGACTCATGACTCTGCCACCAAAGCCTACAATTCTTCCTTTGCGGTCCTTAATGGGGAAGATTAATCTATCCCTAAACACATCAAATAATTTTCCTTCTTTGTTCCTCTTGGCCAATCCCGCTTTGATGAGAATTTCTTCTGAAAATCCAGCATCTAAAAGAGTTTGAGATAATGCATCCCATGATTTAAGTGCATATCCAAGATTAAATTTTTTGCTAATCTGAGGAGATATTTTTCGTTCATTTACTAAGTAGTTCCTCACTTGCTCAGAAGCATCTAAATCAGATAGATTGTGTTCGAAGTTCTTTGCTGCTGCTGCTAAAACGTCGTAAATTGGATCTTTTTCTTTTACAAACTTACCGACATTTTCATAGGGAACTTCAATACCATTTCGTGCAGCTAACGACTCTATTGATTCAATAAAATCATATCCCTGATGTTCTTGCAGAAAGCCAATAACATTCCCAGATGCCCTACATTTAAAACAGAAATAAAATTGTTTTTGTTCACTTACACTGAAAGAAGGATTATTTCCATCATCACAAAAAGGACATTGTCCCCAATGATTACTTCCTCGTCTTTTAAGTGGCAAATAGGAGTCAATCAAAGAAACAATATCTGTCATATCGATAATATCTCTGATAAATTCTTTTGGAATGGATCCAGCCATTAAACCAAGCTCCTAAACCAATCTTCTAAAATAATCTGCGCTGAAATGCTATGCTTATTAGTCGAATCTCTCGTACCAATATCAACATTTTGTAACCTCTCCTTGGCTTCTCTTGTAGATAATCTTTCGTCAGTCTTCTCAGTATTTATTGAATATCGATTATTTAGAGCGTCGGTGAAAACATCCGACAGATCTTGCATCTGACTTCTAGTTCCATCCATATTATAGGGATCACCCACTATAAATAGATTAGGCTTCCACTCAGCTACAATCTTATCTAGTTCATCCCAGTCAGGCTCACCTTTAATAGCTTTTAGGGAGTAAAAAGTTGAGGCAGTTTTGGTAATTTCCTGCCCTATAGCAATGCCTATATTTTTTATGCCAAAATCAAAAGCCATAACTATCCTAGGTTGAACGCAATTCATGAAACAATGTCTTCAATATGTTGGATAAATATTTCTGCAACATCAATACCACATAATTCTTGATACTCCCTAAAACAAGTTGGGCTAGTGACATTTATTTCTGTTAAATAATCTCCAATGACGTCTAAACCCACAAGATCAAGACCCTTTTTAACAAGTGATGGTGCTACTTGGTCACATATCCATTGATCTCTCTCAGATAAAGGCTTGGCAACTGCTGAGCCTCCCGCAGCTAAATTTCCTCTCAGCTCTCCTTCTGCAGGGATTCTAGCTATAGCAGCTGCCATTGGTTTTCCTTTTACGATTAGTATTCTTTTATCTCCCTCTGATATTTCAGGTATGTACTCCTGAATCATTACTTTTCGTGAGTAATGATTCGTTATTGTTTCCATAATTACATTTAAATTTGGATCTTGTAATTTCAACCTAAAAATAGATGTTCCTCCCATTCCATCTAGCGGCTTGATGACAGTATCTTTGTATTTAGAAATGAACTCCTTTATGTGTAGTTGATTACTGGAAACCAAGTGTTTGGTGCAACAATGTGGAAACTCAGTGGCATAAACTTTTTCATTACAATCTCTGAGACTTTGTGGATTATTCAAAACATGCACTCCTTCTCGAGCTGCCATTTCCAAAACATAAGTATTGTAAATATATGCTGAATTAAATGGAGGATCTTGTCTCATCAAAATAACGTTTAATTCAGATAACTTAATGTTTCTTTCTTTCTCAAGACTATACCAGTCTTGAGGATCATTTTTCACATGTACGCATGAAGTTGTGGCATAAGCTGTTCCAGAGTCAATAAATAACGACTCTGGTTTCATATAAAAAAGTTTATGTCCTCTTTTTTGGGCCTCTAACATCATCGCAAGAGTACTATCTTTCTTAAAATTGATAGACTCTATTGGATCCATTACGATGCCTAATTTCATTTTATCTCTTACCCTAATTAGAATTCCTCAGTTTTATATCTAAGAGCACTCACAGCTGCGATGGCCGCAGTCTCTGCTCTCAAAATTCTCTTGCCTATAGTAACAGGTACAAAGCCATAATTTGTTAAGAGTTCTATCTCTCTTTCTGTGAAATCTCCTTCTGGACCTACAGCTAAAGCTACACTTCCCTTAATATCAATGTCGGAAAGTTTTTTTTCTGCATTAGGATAGAGAACAATTTTTGTTTCATCTTGACACTGTTCAGACCAATCTACGACGCTTTGAGGGAAAGTTATCTCAGGCAACCAATTTTCCCCACATTGTTCACATGCTCCTTTTGCAGTTTGATAACTTTTCTCAATCAGTTGAGAATAGTCATGCCTTTTTACAGAAACTCTCTCGGTCAGAAGTGGTGAAAACTTACTCACGCCCAACTCAGTGGCCTTTTGGACTGAAAAGAAAAATGGACTATTCTTTATCAATGCCTGTCCCAAATCTATTTCAATTCCAAATCTAGGTATTTCTGGAAAAGTTCTGATAATTTTTATTTCAAAGGTTCTTTTTTTAAGCTCTGTTACTTCGGCAAGGCACGAACTTCCCTTGCCATCAAATAAAACAAATTTATCGCCCTCTTTTTTTCTTAAGACATTAATTTCGTGATGAAAATCTTTCTTATTAAGAGAAATTACTTTCTTATCTTCAAAGGAGTATTCAAAAAATGTTCGGGTATAGTTCATACTTTCTAACTTGCATATATTAAATCATCACTGATAACAAAGGTGATACATTAGAAATTGGCGTCATTAAAAAAAATATTTATTAATTGATAACTAAATATCTTGAAAGAAAAAATATGTTGGGTATTATTCGTAGTCCTTTTCAAAAATTACAACCGACTGAAATTTACACAAGTGTCTCAAAATAATAAAAGAAAATTTAACGGCGAAGGAAAACAACTTAGCAAACAAGTTTCAAAAAGCATGCTTAAATTTTTCAGTGAACTTGATGGAGAAAATCCTACGGACATTTACAACATGGTTCTCAAGGAAGTTGAACAGCCTTTACTCGAAATCGTCATGAAAGAATGTAATCACAATCAGTCCAAGGCTAGCAAAGTTTTAGGAATAAATAGAGGAACTTTAAGAACCAAGCTTAAGGAATATAAACTCCTCTAGGCAATGGCTCAAGTTGCCAGTCCAAAAATTAAAAGAGCTCTAGTAAGCGTATCAAATAAAAAAGGTATAACTGAGTTCTGTTCTTCACTATCAAATGACTTCGGAGTAGAGATAATCTCTACAGGCGGAACTCTCAAAACACTAGTCGATTCCGGAATAAAAGCAGTGGAAATTTCTCAATATACCGGTTTTCCCGAAATTATGGATGGCAGAGTTAAAACTCTTCACCCTAAAGTCCATGGAGGTATTCTCTCAAGGAGAGAAATTGATAAAAAGGTAATAGAAGAAAATAATATCCAGGAAATAGATTTAGTGGTCGTAAATCTTTATCCATTTATTGAGACAATTTCAAAAAAGGATTCTTCTCTTGAAGAAGCCATAGAAAATATCGATATAGGTGGACCTAGCATGGTAAGGTCTGCTGCAAAAAATAATCTCTACACAGGAGTTGTTGTAGAGCCAGAAGACTATCAAACAATTTTGGATGAAATGAAAGAGAATGATGGTTCTTTAAAACCCGAAACTAGGAGAAATCTTGCAGCTAAGGCATTCAGTCATACAGCAAATTATGATGCTGCTATATCTGATTATCTGAATAAACAGCAAGAAAATAAGCCTAAATACCTTTTTGGAAAATACGAACTTAAACAAGAATTAAGATATGGAGAAAATCCTCATCAATCTGCTTCTTTCTATGTTGAAACATCAAAATTTTTAGGGAGTGGCATTGCCTCAGCTAAGCAACTTCAAGGTAAAGACCTCTCTTATAACAATATAGCTGATACGGATGCAGCCTATGAATGCGTTAAAACGTTTGAAGAACCTGCTTGCGTTATAGTAAAACATGCCAATCCTTGCGGGATTGCTTTAGGGGTCGACATTTTAGAGGCTTATCAGAAAGCTTTCGCTTCCGATGAAACCTCAGCTTTTGGAGGCATAATTGCATTCAATAAAACTCTTGATCAAGTTACTGCAAATAAAATCATAGAGAATCAATTTGTAGAGGTTTTAATTGCTCCTGGAATAGAGCCTGGGGCCCAAAAAGTTATTGCAAGTAAAGAGAACATAAGACTCCTAATCACTGAAATAATGGGCAGTGAAGATGCAGGGTCAAAAATTTTGAGCGTCAATGGAGGACTTCTTGTTCAAGATAATGATATCGCCAAGGTTATGGAAGAGGATTTAAAAGTAGTTTCGGAAAGAGAGCCAAGCCCCGAAGAGATCAAAAACTGCTTATTTGCCTGGAAGGTTTGTAAGTTTGTTAAATCAAATGCAATAGTCTACACAAAGAATAATCAAACAATTGGCATTGGGGCAGGACAGATGAGCAGAATAGATAGCGCTCAAATTGCTGCTTCAAAAGCACGTGAAAGAGGTTTTAATACTGAAGGATGCTGTATGGCATCAGATGCCTTCTTCCCATTCAGAGATGGTATAGATGCTGCTGCAAAAATTGGAATTACCTCTGTAATACAGCCGGGAGGATCTATGCGAGATCAAGAGGTCATAGATGCAGCAAATGAAGCTGGAATAGCTATGGTCTTTACGGGTATTAGGCATTTTAGACATTGATGAAAGTTCTCATTATAGGATCAGGAGGAAGAGAGCATGCCTTGTCATGGAAAATAGCCCAAAGTCCCCTTGTAAAGTCTGTTTATGTAGCTCCAGGCAATGGTGGCACTGAGTTAGAATCAAATATTACCAATGTAAATATTTCCTCAGATGATATAGAGGGTTTATCAACGTTTGCATTAAAAAATAAAATCAACCTGACCATAGTTGGACCAGAGGACCCTCTCGTAAAAGGAATTACAGATAATTTTACTGAAAAGGGGTTGAAATGTTTTGGTCCAACTAAAGATGCAGCGAAATTAGAAGGTTCTAAGGATTTTATGAAGAAATTTCTTGAAGATAATCAAATACCAACTGCTGAGTACAAATCATTTAAGTGCGTTGACAGGGCAATAAATTATGTTGAAGAAAAAGGCTGCCCTATAGTTATAAAAGCTGATGGTTTGGCAGCAGGAAAAGGAGTTACTATTGCGCGAACAATTCAGGAAGCCAAAGATGCGATAGTCAAATCTCTTGAGTCAGAAATATTTGGTGAAGCTGGTAAAAAGATCGTCATTGAAGAATTTTTGGAAGGTGAAGAAGCTAGCTTCATTGTCATAACAGATGGCAAAACTGCTATACCTTTTGCATCTTCTCAAGACCATAAAGCAAGAGATGATGGTGATAAAGGACCTAATACCGGAGGTATGGGGGCTTACTCTCCTGCCCCAATCGTCAATGAGACTATTCATAAGAAAATCATGGATGATGTCATCTATCCCACAATAGATGGATTAAAAAAATTGGGTTATCCGTATTGCGGTTTTTTGTATGCCGGCATGATGATTAGCAAAAATAATGAAATAAAAGTCTTGGAATTCAACTGCAGATTTGGAGATCCAGAAACCCAGCCCATAATGATGAGGCTTAAATCTGATTTAGCAGATATTTGCAATAAAGCTTGTGAAGGAAAACTTGAAAATCAGACTTTGGATTGGGATTCAAGGAAGGCAGTAGGTATTGTTATGGCAGCAAAAGGTTACCCAAATGACTACAAAAAAGGGGGAAAAATAAAAAATTTACCAATTGAACACGATGGATTTAAAGTTTTTCATGCAGGAACTGAATATGTAGATGGAGACATCAGGTCAAATGGCGGAAGAGTTTTGTGTATCACATCGCTTGGGGATTCTGTACAATCCGCTCAGAAAAAAGCTTACTCAAAACTTTCATCCATAAAATGGGATGATTCCTTTTACAGAGAAGATATAGGATATAGGGCAATTGAAAGAGAAAAGAATGAATTTAGTTGATAAATTAATATGTGAAATTGATAAAGGATTAAAATTCTCTATGGATAATTATCAAAAACAGTCAAGAGATTATCCTGCAAAAGATCTACCCGAAGATAATCTCAATGAAACGGAAAGAAGTCATTCCGCAAGCTTAATGAGAGTAAATCATTCTGGGGAAGTAGCCGCTCAAGGTCTTTACAGAGGTCAGGCGTTAACAGCTAGATTAGAAGGAACAAGAGACAAAATGGATAGAGCAGCTCAAGAAGAATTAGACCATCTATCTTGGTGTAACAAAAGACTTGATGAATTAAACGAAAGACCAAGCTATCTAAGTCCTCTATGGTATGGCTTATCATTTGGGATGGGGGCTATTGCAGGTGCGGCGGGTGATAAATGGAGTCTCGGTTTTGTTCATGAAACAGAACATCAGGTAGTGATTCATCTCGAAGATCATCTTAACAAGCTATCTCCAAGTGATGCTAAAACTATCGCCATACTTGAACAAATGAAATTAGACGAAGCTAATCACAGCGAGGAAGCATTAAGTTCTGGAGCTGAGATTCTTCCTGATGGTATTAAAAGTTTAATGTCCGTTATAGCCAAAGTTATGACAAAGACAAGTTACTATATTTAAATCTTGCTAATTTCGAAATTACTTATTGATAATTAAACTCACCTAGGTATAGTTGCGCGCGTAGCAATAATGTTACATTTTAGATAAGGAAAATTGATGAATATATACGTTGGAAACATTCCCTGGAGCACATCTGAGGAAGAATTAGAAACTCATTTTGCCCAGTTTGGAAACGTCAACGCAGTCAGAATAATCACAGAGGGTCACTCAGGTAGATCTAAAGGATTTGGATTTGTTGAGATGGAGTCAAAAGAAGCTGGACAAGCAGCTATTGAAGCTCTTGACGGAGTTGATTTTGGGGGAAGAGATCTCCGAGTAAACGAAGCCAAACCAAGAGACTAATTGTCTAAAGGAGGAATGAAATTCCTTCGCTTTAAAAAATCAAATTTTGCCAGGCATGTCGTCTGGCAAGACATTTTTTATCATAATTTTGAATTAAGAAAAAAATAACCTTTTCAATTCCTGGCCGGGATCTTGAGCTCTCATGAAGGATTCACCTACAAGAAAGTTTTTTACATCATAAGAGACTATTTGGTTAATATCGGACTTAGTTTTAATTCCACTTTCTGAAACTACAAGTCTATGCGGAATCTTTTCAGCTATGATTTTGGTAGTCTCTAAATCAACTTCAAAAGTGCTTAAATTCCTATTATTTATTCCGACGAGAGGAAAATCAAAAGGTCTAATACGGTCAAGTTCATTTAAATCATGTATCTCAACAAGAACGTCAAGGTTTAGACTTTCTGCTAAGTTCTTAAAATTTCCAAGTTGTTCGTCTGAAAGAATGGATACAATCAAAAGTATGCAATCTGCACCAAATAACCTGCTTTGATAAATCTGATATTCGTCGATGATAAAATCTTTTCTCAAA
>MDTC01156649.1_pt1 | contig 10343 bp, 15 predicted proteins | sample 811181 | NCBI WGS metagenome assembly MDTC01 (sample SAMN05326644, study PRJNA326480) | marine metagenome | isolation source: seawater | place: Pacific Ocean: North | collected 2011
CTTCATCAGATTCTGTTGATTCGATAATAGTTTCTTCAACTTCTTCTTCATCCTCTACAATTTCGATAACTTCTGGAGCTGGAGGGGGTGGAGGTGGAGTTTCATATTCATCTCCTTCGTATTCGGTATTCACTTCCCAATCTTCATAAATTTCCTGTTCTAAATTTTTAATTTGACTCTGTAATTCAGCAATTTCTTCCTCTGCAGAATATGCAGTTTCTTTGAGTGACTTTACTTTACCATTTAGATTTAGTTCGTTAAGGTCATTCTTTATACCCTCAAGTTCTTTAACTATATCACAACCAAAGACAAGTGGAATAAATAGTAACAGTGTTAGCTTTTTCATATTTCAAACAGGTTTAATTTTTATTTATATCAAAATCTTTACAAAGTACATCAATTATATTTTGTGAATGCTTAGCCGCTACAGAACCTTTTTTGCCTAGATCTTTTGCCTTGTGGAGATCTATACACGCAGATGTTTTGTCTGCATAATCTGGTCCAAAGAGTTTGGGATCAATTAATCCCTTTGCAATTCCTCTATTTAAATATGCATCAGCAAATGTTGAGTCTATATATATTGCTTTAGAATATAAATCAATGGCTGAAAAAGGATTTCGGGCTGCTAAAGAATCATTAGCTCTTTCAAAATAATCTTTAGCTGATTGACTAAGTGAAATCATCGGAATAAAGAATAAAAGAAATATAAGCCTTTTCATGTCTTTTGTTAGTAAGTGTTTGTGCAAGGTAGTGAAAAAGTTGTTTATGGCTTATCAAATATTGCTCTATACATTACACATTCCTGAAATATAAATTAAACAACTAGAAAAGTTATGGATTATATATTATACACCAACCTAATAAAAAATTATCTAAAAAATTATGAATATCGCAATGTATTTTATTTTGAGTTATTAGATATGGCATTTAAATTGCAAATAATCTTTTTTAAAAAAATGAAAGTATCAATTATAGGTTCTGGTGTGGGTGGAATATGTGCCGCAATTAGATTAAAATCAAAGGGATTTGATGTAGAGATCTATGAAAAAAACAAAATGCCCGGAGGAAAATTAAGCACTTTCAACCTTGATAGGTTTAGATTTGACGCTGGCCCTTCATTATTCACTATGCCTTTCCTGGTTGACGAATTATTTGAGCTTTTTGATTTAAATCCCAGAAATTATTATAACTACAAAAAAAAAGAAATTCATTGTAAATATTTTTGGGATGATAATACAAAGTTTACGGCATACGCCAACAATAAAAAATTCTTAAAAGAGATTAAAAACAAATTTAAGGTAGATGAGTTAGTGGTAAATAAATATTTAAAAAAAGCTAAAATAAAATATGATTTGACGGAAAATATTTTTTTGAAAAAATCACTTCACAAATTTTCTACTTTTTTAAATATTGAAACAATTAAAGCTCTTTTCAATTTAAATATTTTCCAAATTAATAAAACATTAAGTGAGGTAAATTCTGATGAATTAAAAAACAAATACCTTATACAAATATTTGATAGGTATGCAACATATAATGGCTCATCACCATACAAAACACCTGGTATAATGACATTAATTCAACATTTAGAAAATCATTTTGGAACATTTATTCCCGAGGGAGGAATGTATGAAATAACAAATGCTATATTTAATTTAGCTAAGGATGTTGGCGTAAAATTTCATTTTGAATGCAATGTTGATGAAATTATTTTAGAAAAAAATGTTGCCAAAAAAATAAGAGTCAATGATAAGCTGATTGAGTCTGACATTATCATCTCAAATGTTGATGTCAATTTTACCTATAAAGAACTATTAAAACAAAAATTTAATCATAGATCCTTGAAAAATGAAAGCTCAAGTTCTGCTTTAATTTTTTACTGGGGAATTAATGGAACTTATGACGAATTAGATCTTCACAATATATTCTTTTCTTCAAATTACAAGGCGGAGTTCAATTCAATTTTTGAAAAAAAAGAAATTTTTGATGATCCTACTATTTACGTTAATATTTCATGTAAGGATGTTCCAACAGATGCTCCTAAAGATTCAGAAAATTGGTTTGTAATGATTAATTCTCCATATAATTTAAATCAAAATTGGGATAAACAAATTCAGATAACCAGAAAAAAAATAATTAACAAGCTTGAAAAAATACTTGGGGTAGAAGTTGAAAAAAATATAGTAAAGGAAAAAGTTTATAGTCCAATTGATTTAGAATTAAATACAAATTCATTTAACGGCTCATTATATGGAAGTTCTAGTAACAATATTATGTCTTCATTTATGAGACATCCAAATTTCACAAAAAAAATAAAAAATCTTTTCTTTTGCGGGGGGAGTGTACATCCGGGCGGTGGAATACCCCTAGCAATTTTATCATCAAAAATAGTTTCCGATCTAATTGAAAGCAAATAAAAAAAACATATCAATATTTATAATTTGGGTTGTACACATTTCTGGCTTACTGGGTATGTTATTTTATGATTTAGGATTTTTTGCAGGCTTTACTTCTGTAAATCTTTTTGTGATGTCAACTATTTTATTTTTAAATTTTAAGTTAAACTCAAGGCGCCAGATATTATCTATTTTATCAATATTTTTAATCGGAATGATTGCAGAGTCTTTGGGAGTCAATTATGATTTAATTTTTGGTGAATATGAATATGGAAATAACCTTGGTTTTAAGTTATTTGGTGTACCTTTTTTAATCGGAATAAACTGGATAATACTTACAGCGATTTCTGCAAATATTGCTTCCTTTTTAACAAAAAATAAGAATATTTTATTGACAGTTATTATTGGTGCATTATTAATGTTAACTATGGATTTTGTTATGGAGCCAATAGCACCAAAATTAGATATGTGGAGATTTAAAAATTTAATCGTTCCATCATCTAACTACATTGGATGGTTAATTATTGGATTACTAACTCAAACGATATATAACTTGTTATTTCGAGAAAAAGAGATAATAGTTTCAATAAATTTATATGCTGCTTTTTTCTTATTTTTTAGTTTGCTTAATTTAATTTATGCCTAAAGTTTAGTCAACTATTTTATTTTTCTAAATGACATATTATTTTTATATAGGAAAGTTTTTTTATATCGAATTTTCTAGGATTATTATGCCTAAAATTAAATATGCTAAAGCAGGAAGAATTTCAGAAACATTATCTTTTATCTTAATTCTAACATAAATAGCTACAAGCATCATAATTATTAAAATTAAAGAGCTAGCTATTAATATATAATTTGATTTTAGGCCGATTAGTATTCCTATACCACAAGCTAATTGAAAGCTACCAATCTCTTTTCTTCTTTTTTCTAATCCCCATCTTTTAAATTCCAAAATCATTTTATTCGAAATAAAAGAATTTACTCCATATACAATAAAGGAAATGGCTGTAAAAATTATAATTATACTGTATACATTCATCAAATTAAGCCACAACTAAAAGAAGCAATAAAAAGACACATAATTAAAAATATTAGTGACGGAACAAACTTGATAAATGGGTTTTTAACTTTTATATGAGAAATTTGCGCACATAACATAAAGAACGCCATTGACAACGATGCATAAACTGTAATTTCATTATACCATAAGCTAAGTATTAATAATGTTGAAGTTGATGTTTTTGCTACACCAACAAAATTTCTTAACAAGTCTGAATATCCGTAATGTTTAAATTCAACTACAATATTATCAAATCTAAAAACCCAAACAATAAGAACAGAAATTGAAACAATTAATTGAAATGCTATTGAAATATTTTCCATAATGCTAATAAATTTATTGTATCTACAAGTTAGTAAAAAAGTTTTTTATGGTTTATCATATGTTTGTCAAATGAGCCTAATTAATATAATAATATATTTTACTTCCGTCTTCTGACAATATATTTCCATCATCCGTTAATGTTAAAATCCAATTACCCCAAGTATCCGTAAAATCTAGTTCACAATTATTTTGAGTTATAAATCCATACATCACAAGTTCCCCATGTTGTTCTTGTCCCCAATCAAATCTACCATCAATCTCATTTGGAAGAATAATTTTGTTTGACCCATCTTCAGCATAATATTCACCAATTCTTAATTCAATGCAAATTGAATTTTCAGGCACACTAATTTCATTTAAATCATCACTACAGCTAAAAACTAGAGCAATAAATAGTAATATTATTAGTTTTTTCATAAGGCTTGTTGGTTTAGTCGCAAGGGCCATCAGCATATGCAATAACCCCGTAAAAATTAAAAGCCTCACAGCTGTTTCCATATGTATTTCCGTCGCATCCACACACAGGCTGATATTCTTCAGTGCAAGCATAATCTAAATTGATTAATGATTCATCAATACACATATTAGGAGTATCTTCCTCATCACTACTACAAGTAAAGACAAATGTAATAAACAGTAATAGTATTAGATTTTTCATTTTTTCAAATATTTATACAATACTAATAATAAACAAAACACAAGTAATATTAAAATTATAATAAATAAATTATCACTAAGTAAAGAATACTGAAGTGTGTCTGTATGTAACATTATAATCTTTTTCAATAGATTATTTAACCGCTTTAATATATTCTATTTCTAAATTAAACTTACCCTCTTGCTTATCAGAAATATGAAGGCTCAATGAATTAACTTTATCAATATTTAAAGCGGGATAATTTGAATAGGTGTAACCCCTCCAGCTTGCTTTAAATTTTTCAATCGGAAGCTTTATAATTATCCACTCATCTTTTTGGGATTTAAAATCACAAGAATATGAAGCACGCACATTTTTTTCCCTTAATCGCAGTTTATAATTATTTCCATCACCTTTTAATTTAATTTTAAAATACTTTAACTCTTTAAGATTTTTATTTGAAATATCTAGCCTTGAAGACGCAAATCCTCCATTATTTTCAAGAGATAAATACCCCTTAAAAATTAGATTATTTTCTTCGTTAATAAAAATACCAGACTTTGAAATACCCCCCATAACATCATCGTTTACAATAGTCCAGTTTTCTATTCCAATATTTTTAGACGGATTAATTAAATCAAGATTTTGAGAGTTCATATGGGTTTTTAAAAATAAAGAAACAAATAGTATTAGTATTATATTTTTCATAATTTTTAAATGCTTAATAAACCTACAAGTTAGTTAAAAAGTTGTTTAAGGTTTATGGAATTTGCTCTATAAATTAAATATCATAAATTTATAACATGGAAGAAAATGAAAAGAGTATGCTAGAATTAGAAAACAAATTATATTCTATTGAAGAATTTGGTTCTGTTGTAAGAAAAAAATTTGGAGGTGACAACTATATTTCTGATGTTATATTAGGAGAATTATTTCTTGCTAAATATCCTTCATATTTCTGTAAAATTAAAAAACCTAAAAACCACATAAACAGAAAAGAATGTGGCTGTTGTTAAGAAATTATTCTAAAAATCAAGCACCCTAAGTTATCTTTAACTGTAATAAAATTTTCCCTGTTCATTTAATAATAATTGAGCAAATCTAAACTAACAGCATATGTGTTTAGCTAAATTTTTTTTAATAATGAATTAATTTAAATATTTCCAGTAAATAATAATTAAGGAATTCAATATCAAAGTAATTAAGGTTAGAATTATTGTTAACATGTGTAAAACTGTCCAAAGCTGCTGGTCTAACGAGTCTTTTGCTTCGTTAATTGAAGGGGTAATTAAGTAACAAATTAGCATCAAAAGAAAGCTTGTAAAAGATAAATATTTTAACAAGTTTTGATTTGAATTAATCGCAATAATTAAAAAAGATATAAATGAAATGACGCAAATGATTATAAAAAATTTCGGCCAAATATATCTTAAGAAAACACTTGCTTCAGAGGCATGAATAAGCTTATTAACAGCTGGAGCAACAAGTGCTGATTGAAATAAAATTATTCCTATAATTGAAGAAGAAAATATTAGTGGTAAATTTTTTATCATATTGATTTATGAATTAAACTTATTTAAAAGTTATTAAGTAAAAAGATTATATACAAAATATAAAAGAAAAACCTTGCGATATCATCCTCACTCTATTTGTAGATAAGCTCACCATTTACATCTTTTAATGTTTTCATCAGTTCAAAACAGAGTTGATCAATATTGCCCATTTGAGAGCTAGCTGCTGAAACATTAGATAGAATTACTACCCCCACTTTATTCTCGACATCTATTGCCATAGAGGAAGTATACCCTCCTGTTCCTCCGTTGTGCCAAAACCATTTATTTTCAGTTTTTTCAGAGTTTATTATGTGCCAACCAAGACCTATATCAACTTGTTTATTTAATTTAATTGTCTTTTCTTTTATTAAGTTTAAATCAGTATTTGATTTATCAAAATGAGCTACTGCATATTTAGCTAAATCTTCAGTATTTGATAAAATACCTCCAGCACTAATCATGACAGAAAAATCCCAATTTGCTGTTACATTACCTTTATCATTTAGACCACGAACGAGTCTATCATCAACCGAGTCTGCGTTAAAAAATGAGTTGTTCATTTCGTGTTTTGAAAAAATAAATTTTTGAACTAAGTTTTCATAATCTGATCCGTATATTTTACTCAAGGTATAACCCAGCACGCCATAACCTAAATTAGAATATATCGGGCTTCCAATTGCTTTTTTATCAATTTCTAGCTGGTTTGTTAGATAATTTTCCAGGTCAATATTATCATAATATTTGTAAGGATTTTCTGAAAGATTTCTCAGATTGACAAGCCTTTTATCATCTCCTTTCGATAAAATTTCAATGATGTGATACCCATACACGGTTTCAACAATATCAATTGATCCAACATCATTGTCAAAACAAAAATCTCTAAATTCTGATTCAAATCCATCAAAAAATGTAAATTCAATTTCACCTAATTCATTGCTTACATCTATATCTGATGAAAATTTTAAGAACAATTCAAACTTTTTATTATTTGCAACAATTTCTTTAATTATACTGTCGGCAATTTTTTTTGCAGAATCTTTTGTATATTCTACATCCCCTTTAATTGCCAATGCACCTTTGTATGGTATTAAGATGTGTCTAACTTTCATAACATTAGCTGAATCAAGTTTTTCAACACTAAAATTACCTGGCATTCTTGGAAGTCCAGAGGTATGGTTAGCTAAACTTTTGAATGAAATTGGGGTTTCATTTTGCAATTTTATTTCTAAATAGTCATTTATATTATGATTAAGTTTTAATTTATTTTTAATAACAGCTTGGGCAAGTAAATTCGCAGTAAATACTTTTGTAATTGAGCCGATTTCAAAAATATGCTTACTATTGTTTATATTAATTATTGAATCGTTTTCTCGTTTTATTCCAAAATAATTTACATTTTTACCATTAATAAAAGCCAATGCGAGTTGAGTATTATTTGGAAAATATTTTGATTTTTCAAAAATTAATTCAGCTTGACCTTTAGAAATTATTTTTTCTTTACTAGAGATATTATTTATTGCCTTTTTTGAAAAAATCTCCTCTTCAAATGGGATAAAATAAAAAACATCATTAATCTGTTTTTCCTTGTTAATTGAGAAGTTATATTGGGCAACCCAGTTTTCAAAACTCAATTTGTAAATTGATATATTATCTTCTTCCCTGAGAAACTCTTTTTCTAATATCTTTCCTGCTCCAGAATACAGATTCTGTAAAAAATCTGTTAATTCGTTGATTGGTAACGATTTTTTCATTTTTGGTGAAAAAAGCATAAAGACGGATTCATAATCCTCAGAGTTATAAGCTTTAGTGAATTTGCTGACTATGGTTTTCATCTCAGCTTTTTCTTCTTGCCCAAGAATTGAAATAGGAATAAAAAGAAGTATTAATAGCTTTTTCATGTTAAGTATTTATCGATAATTCGTTTCCAAATATTTCATAACTGAATAATATGAATTCTAAAATCTTTTTTTATAAACTTATTATCCAGCTTAATATCAAAATAAATTCCATTAACAACTACAGACACTATTAGATATATCAGTTTAAAGTATATTTCTTTTACACTCATTTATTATTTGAACTTATTTTTCTTGCAAGAACCTGCATGTCATCAACCATATCGGTTTCATCTACAATTTCATATCCCAAGATTGTTTCAATTATATCTTCAAGAGTTACCAATCCAATAGACGAATTAAACTCATCTACTACCAAAGATATATGCTCTCGCTCTTTTAATAGCATATCAAAAAGTTTAGGAATTTTTGTATTTTCTTTTGAAGTAATAATGGGTCTTTTAATTTCATTAAGTTTAAAGCTGCCTTTATTGTTAATGATGCTTTCAAGTATGGTGTCTTTAAGAACATATGCCTCGATTTTATTTCCATTTAATATTGGAATTCTGGAAAATATTAGGTCAGGGTTTTTTTCATAGAACTCATTAATTGAAAGATTTTCATCAGCGGTCACCATTACTGATCTTGGAGTCATAATTTCTTTTAATGTTACATTTCTAAGTTTTACGATATTCTTAATAAATTTTGAATCTTTTTCTTCAATTAACCCCTCTTCTTTAGCAATTTCCGCAATTGTTGAAATATCTTCTCTTTTAAGTACTAGTTGTTTTTTAGAGCCCCCAATATATCTAGTAAAAGCTTGTAGAATCCATAATATTCCTGAGTATTTAAAAATAGGAATAATTGAAGAAAGAAAGATTGTTGTAAATTTTGCTAAATTATTCCAATATTTTGCTCCAATAGTTTTTGGGATTATTTCAGAAAAAAGTAGGATTAAAATAGTCATGATAGTTGACACAAACCCGACAACTATCTCATCTGATAGGCCTTGTGGGAAAAATGTGTTTTCTAAATCTAAATCAGAATAAGCAACTGTTGCTTGAACTCCTACTAAAATTGCACCTACTGTATGTGCTATAGTATTTAGGGTTAAAATAATTATTAATGGTTCGTCAATATCATTCTTTAATTCAAATAGCTTTTTAGCATAATTTTGGCCCTCCTTTAATTTTATTTTGATAAAAGTAGTATTAACACTTAACAAAACTGCTTCTAATATTGAACACAAAAAGGATAAACCAATTGTTAAAAAAATATATAATATGAGTAATTCCAATAAGAAAGGTTATTATTCCTCTAATTTAATAAAAGAAATGCACTTAAAACATAAATTAAAATTATTGTAAATTGTAATTATGAAATGTTTAAAATGTAATCACAGTTGGAAAAGAAAAAAATGGCAAGAATATATTTCATTTTTATCTAAATGTCCAAAGTGTAACTCTAGATTAATTCTTCGATATTAATTTAATTTTTTTAATTTAAAAACTACTAAAGTACAAATTTACTAAGTATTTTTTGTACCTCGTACACATTAACAGATCTGTTAAATTTTTTACTAACGCTGGGTGCAACATTGTCATTATAAACCCAAATTTTTAATTCGGCATCTAAATCAAATGTTCCTGCAGTTTCAATACTATATTTAGAAACACTTTTGTAAGCGATGGAAAGGTACTCCATTTTTTTTCCTGTTAAACCCTGTTTATCTACAAGAATCAGTCTTTTGTTTGAGAAAATAAACAGATCTCTAATTATCTTAAATCCAGCTTCAATTTTTTCACCTTCTATTAAAATTTTCTCAAATTCTTTTTCTAATTTTTGATTATCAATTACCGAGGCATTCCCAAGTAATCCCGAAAGTAATCCCATGTTTTAGAAATTTATATTATTATTCAAGTGACAATAATGACGCGGTCCAGTCACAATACCATTGTATGTAAATTGCTTTTCCCTGATCATCAAAATCAAAGGATTCATAAATTGGTATAGTAACAGACTTACCATTTGCAGAATTAGTAACTTTCATATCGTAATACATTCTTACAGATCCGTCTGCATTTCCTGTCTCTGGGTTAACCCCTTGTAAAAAATTAAAAGTAGGTGGGTGCTCTACATCGTACTTAGCAAAAAAACCTTTATGAATTTCCTTAATTTCTGATAAAAATAACGAATCCTTTGAGCCTAATAGTGTGCCCTTGAAAACCGCATTTTTCGAGAAATGAGAGTAATCAACATCCTCATTTGCAAAGCTATTAAGTAATATTTCCATAGTCTTTGAATTTTTTTCAAAGGTTTTATTTATTTCTGAATTTTCATTATTGCATGCGAAAATCAAAAAAGCAGCAATCATTGAATAAAGTATTTTTTTCATTATCTTTTTTTTTATTAAAATTAAATGTAAATAAAATATTCTATTTAGAGAATATTATGCTATACATTTTGTCTTAAAAATTTGTGATACTTGATTAAATGTATCGTAATATTTTTTATATTTGCATACTAACTTATAAA
>MDTC01262599.1_pt1 | contig 10343 bp, 10 predicted proteins | sample 811181 | NCBI WGS metagenome assembly MDTC01 (sample SAMN05326644, study PRJNA326480) | marine metagenome | isolation source: seawater | place: Pacific Ocean: North | collected 2011
GACGGGCGCATTACACCACTTATCGAGCGAAAAGATGTTATCAAAGAACGCACCGGTACAGAGCCTGGCCAGTTCGGCGGGACCTTTGTAATGAATCCTAAAGTGGACGATTTTGTGGACCGGTTTGCTGTCGATATAAATGGCCTTAAGCTTATGGTCACCGGCGAACTTAAAGAGGCGTTAACAGGATGCTATTGCCCGGAAAACGCCCTCCTCCGATCTTTTATGAGTCATCTGTTTATGGAAAGAGATGAATGGGTTATTCTTGATATGGAAGCCGGATTCGAACATTTGACACGCGGTACCGCGGAGTCTGTAAATGTGATGCTGGTGGTAGTGGAGCCGGGTCAAAGGGCGGTACAGACAGCGGCAAAAATAGCCAAATTGGCAGAACAGCTCGGCATCCAAAAGATAGGATACGTACTGAACAAAATACACGATGAAAGTCATTCGCTTGCTCTTAGCGGTATGTTAGACGCTGAAAAAATAATGGGTAAAATTCCTTATGATATCAAGGCGGTGGAAGCCGACCTGGCCGGGGCGACTCCCTTTGAAAAATGCCCTGTGCTGAGCAAATCTATAAAACAGATCAGGATGAAGCTAGAGAAGTTTGTAAAGGATTTATGACCCTGTTATCGAAGCATCATTTTTATGCACTTTTAAATTTTATGTTTTAAGTCTATATAAGTATGATAGGTTAGCGTCTGTTACTAACCAAGACGAGATTGAATCAAAAGAGCTCAGTTGGCAAAATGCAATAGCCTGGAAACTCTTATGTTTTAAAGGTTAAAGTTACATTTGCAGCTGAAATGATTTTTGCTGGCTATTAGATAACCTAAGCCTCCTCTCTTTCAAATCTAGGTTATATGGATATAAAAAGTGTTGTAAGCAGGTCTTACGATGTTGTAGTCATAGGCGCCGGTCCCGCCGGTTCTAGCCTGGCAGCGACTGTCGCTGGGGAAGATCTGTCCACGCTTGTTATTGACAAACGCAAGGTGCCAGGAGAGCCTGTCCAATGCGCGGAGTTTATCAGCCGGGCTGGCTTCGATGGCCCACGAAACTGCATTGCGCAACCAATTGTCAACATGATTACCCATTTGCCTGACGGATCGACCCATGTAAGCAAATCACCTGGTTACACCATACACCGTGAAATTTTTGATAACAATCTAGCAGAGCATGCAAGAAGCAAAGGGGCTGAATACTTGATGAACACTTTCGCGCAAATAGTCGGAGACCATGTTGTAGCCCGGAACCGTTTTGCATCGCCGATAAAAGCCAAGGCTATAATAAACGCCACAGGACCCGATGGATCCAACGCTTTTGCTTATTCGCGGCAGGTAACGCTTCCGATAAACAGGCCCACAAACGATATACATGTCTGGCTTAGTCCCGCCTTCCCGGGTGGATATGGCTGGGTGTTCCCTAAAAAGAATCTGGCGAACATAGGAGTGGCAACAACTGTTAAGCAAAACTTAAAAGAGATTTTGGATCAGTTCATTAGTTCGGTGCAGCAGGAGTTTGGATGCGGAGAGAATTTTGTACACGTTACGGGCGGGAGAATTCCTATGTCAGGAGTGACAACATTTGTTAACGGAAATGTTATAAAAGTGGGGGACGCCGCTGGCGTCACTCATCCCATATCAGGTGAGGGAATACACAGGGCTGTCAGGTCCGGGGCAATCGCGGCATCCGCCGTTATATCCTCTTTGCAAAGCGGCGCCAAAGAAAAATTTTCCGACTACACAGATGAAATGCTCGATCTTTACGGGCACTATTTTAACAGGGACAAAGGAAAAAGAGATGAATGGAGTAAAGCGTTAACTACCGGTGGCCCCACTATGGAGCAGTATCGCCGTTTGTGGATAGGCTTCCGTGAATATTATGAAACATGATGGAAAAATCGAGCCCTGAGTACTTAAGAACAAGCCTCGCCGCGGCAATAACACTGGGACTGAAGCCCGGGAAGTTTTTCCGCGAGGCCAGGCTTTACTGTCTAAACCTCCTGTTAGCCTATCCGGAGGGCTGCAAAGCAACATGCACATACTGTGGGCTTGCCAGGGCAAACGATACAACGGAAAGTTTTATACGGGTAGATTGGCCCGCTTATCCTACCGGCCTGGTAATAGAAAAAGCCAATGAGTCCAAAAAGCTTGAAAGAGCCTGCATCAGCACTCTTACACATCCCAACAACGCTCGCGACACTGTTACAATTCTTAAACGGTTGAAATCCGGAACCAGACTCCCTGTTTCTATACTATCCAACCCCACTACCACTTCTGAGGATGGAGTCAAAGAATTGCGCGACGCCGGTGCGGACAGATTTACCGTAGCCATCGACCTTGCTACAGAATCGCTATTTGAAAAGCATAGGGGAGCGGAAGTTAACGGGCCGCATAAATGGGACAAGTACTGGAAAACGCTTGAACATGCCAGTGGAGTATTCGGCGAAGGGAGAACAGGGGTGCATCTTATAGCAGGTATGGGTGAGACAGAAAGGGAGATGGCAGTGGCGATCCAGAAAGTATCGGATCTGGGAGGGTCGACACATCTGTTTAGCTTCTATCCGGAAACAGGGTCTAGCATGGAGAGCGCGATGCCCTGTCCTCCCTCTCAATTTAGAAAAGTACAGATGATCCGATATCTGATAGACAAAGGTCTTTCATCATTTGATAGGATGTGTTTCGATAATGAGGATCACCTTACAGACACAGGTGTTGGGCAAGAAGAATATGAAATGATAATAGATTCCGGTAAACCTTTCGAAACGTGTGGTTGCCCTGGCAAGGACGACAAGGAAACGGCATGCAACAGGCCTTTCGGCGACGGCCCGCCGTCTGACATTAAAAGCTATCCGTTCCCTTTAAAGCCACATGATGTTAAGCGTGTCCGTTTGCAGTTAAATGAGAAAGCAAATACAACCGTGATATCTGAAATAGAAAAGCTTGTGGGAATAGGTCTGGATAAGGATGTATGGGAGATGGCCCGCAAAGCGGGCGCTCTGGCCGACGATAACCGACAGGTTGGATTTTATCTCCCATCCTTTAAAAAGCACACTACATCTGAAATGAGCAACCTTTGCTCGGGCAAATCGTTCCCAGCGGTTTCGCTGACAGGTAAGAATTGCCAACTTCAATGCGATCATTGTCGAGGAAAACTTCTTGAAACAATGATACCCGCTATCACTCCAGAAGAGTTGCTAAAAACGGCTAAAACGGCAGTGGAAAACGGCGCGGAAGGGATCTTGTTAAGTGGCGGGTCAGACAGCGAAAACCGCATTCCTTTCGAGCTTTTTTTTCCCGCTATCGCGGAAATAAAATTTAAATACAACCTGACTATCGCGGCGCATACGGGATTGATCGATGCCAAGACGGCAAAAGGACTTGAGAGCGCCGGAGTGGACACAGTTATGATGGATATCATAGGTGCTGACAAAACAATCGGTGAAGTTTACCATCTAAACAAAACGGTTGACGATTTTGAAGAGTCGCTAGCCAACCTTTGCACTACACAAATGAAGGTTGCGCCGCACATTGTTTTGGGGCTTCATTACGGCAGGTTTTTAGGAGAAGAGCGAGCGCTTGAAATCGTGGCCAGTCACGACACCGCCTCTCTTGTAATAGTTGTGGCGATGCCGCATTATGCCGCCGATCCCGCTATGTTTCCATCCCCTTCGTCACAGACTGTCGGCGAGTTTTTATCTCGATGCAGAGAGTGCCTTAAAGATAGAGAGATCATGCTTGGATGCGCGCGACCTGGCGGATTGCACAGAAGCCAGACAGATTTGTATGCTATGGCCGCAGGAATCGATTCCATCGCCTTCCCCGCCGACGGTTCTCTGGCGGCGGCACTAAAGTTGGGCATTGAAACGAAGATAAATTATTCTTGTTGCAGCATGGCAGCCGCAGGTGGAGTTTATAAATGAAAGATAGCTATATACGGGTAATTGACACAGGCCTCAAAGGCGCGGCTGAAAATATTGCATGGAACCGAGCGCTAATGAGCATGAGAGGCAAAAACCAAATACCTAACACGATCAGATTCCTTAGATACACACCTTCTGCACTCGTAGGATACCATCAAGTAGTAGCTGATGAGATACGAGTCGATTACTGCCGCGCCAATGGTATTGAGATAAACCGCCGCATAACCGGTGGTGGCGCCATTTATTTTGATGAGGGACAATTGGGATGGGAACTTGTTTTCGAAAAGTCGACGATTAAATGTGGCCAAACAATGGGTGAAATCTCCTCTACCATTTGTGAAACAGCGGCTCGGGCTTTAAGAAACCTTGGCGTAAACGCATATTTTAGACCACGTAACGATCTTGAGGTGGATGGCCGCAAAATAAGCGGAACCGGTGGGACGTTTGAAAATAACGTGGTTCTATTCCAGGGAACCCTGCTCGTCGACTTTGATTTAGAGCGTCTTATAAAAGCCTTGAGGATACCGGTGGAGAAGCTTACCGATAAAGAGATAATGTCGACAAGAGAAAGAGTAGCGTCGATTAACGAAATTTTGGGCCGTCCCCTTTCGCTTGAGCTTATTAAAAACGAACTGGCGAGGGCATTCTCCGGGATGTTCGGCGCTTCTCCGAAGCACGAAGAGCCTATGGCGGATGAATATAAGGCTGCAGAGAAGCAGATCAAAATCACTAAAACGTCCCAATGGATAAACCCCGGAAGGTGGAGCGGCTCCGGCACGATGGAAACCATTCATTCGCTATACAAATCGAAGGGAGGAATTCTGCGAGCGTCGGGCCGGTTCGATCTGGACAAAGCCAGGCTGAAACAACTTCTTATAACCGGAGATATTTTTGTTTCACCTAAAAGAACTCTCTACGATATCGAGGCAGTTCTTAAAGACTGCAGGGTAAGCCAAGTAATTCCAGTTTTGAAGCGTTTTCTTGATTCGTACAGGTTTGATGGGGTTGTGGTCACCGACGACGATTTTGTAGCCTCGGTAACGAAACTGATCGAGAAATTTCATAACCTTGAATGCGGCATGGCGGCCGAAGAGGTTAACGCAATAGAAACATTGAGCGGGACACTGCCTGAAATCGCCAACAAAGCTGAAGTAATGCTTGTCCCTTACTGCGCAAAGCCTTACGACTGCCAGTTTCGAAACACCGACTCCTGCGACCAATGCGGCAAATGTACTGTGGGAGACGCTTACATGATGGCAAAAAAGGCCGGGATGCGGGTAATCTCAATAAATAACTACGAAAACCTTGTAAATGTGCTAGGCAAAGAGAGACAGAGAGGCACGAAATCATTTATAGGAACATGTTGTTCAGCTTTTTTCACTAAGCGGCACAAGGCATTCACCGATAGCGGGATGTCTTGCGCCATTATCGATATAGACGACACTACCTGTTACGATTTAAATGAAGAGGACCTTGCTTATAAGGGTGAGTTCAAGGGACAGACCCACCTAAAGCTAGATCTCCTAAAGAAAATTCTCTCTCTACATCCGAGGACGGAAAAAAAAGATGTTAGGTTAATAATTTTACCTAGCTGATGTTTTGTTTAATGATTGTATACACTTTTTATACGCCCCTATTAGGACAAGTATTGTATTTTGCCATTACTTAATAAAATGATCAGCACTTGCTCTTAGTAGACCGAGGTAGAACCCATTAAAATACTGGGTGTTATGGAATTTCTAGTAAAAACGGTGGAGGGCATAAGACTTGCTGTTCTATTGAACAAGACTTGAAATATTGAAAAATAGTTCTTTATCAACAGGTAATGTTATCAAGAAAGCTACTCGTTTATTTATAATTATTTCATTAAATTTGGTTGGAGGGTTCGATGGCGAGTAAAGATGATAAAAGTAATGGCCAGGACAACGACCTTAAATATCAAATAGAGGATGAGCTTACAAAATCAAGGAACGCCCCGGAATACAAACCGGGGATGCCCTATAAAGATCGTGTAAAGGTCGTCCATAAACTTAATTACACAAAAGAGGAACAGCAAAAAAATACGGCTAACAAAGGTGTTGCCGAAATGATCGGCGTAATGGATCAGAAAGGGATCAAAAACACTTTTGACCGCTTTGCCGAACAACACCCCCAATGTGGCTATGGTCTTACCGGCGCCTGTTGCGCGTTTTGCTCATACGGTCCGTGCCGCGTGGATGATAAAACTTCCCATTCTGTGTGTGGCAAGGATGTAGACCTTATCGTCGCCGGTAATGCTTTGCGGCGGATGGCGGCGGGGCTCTCTGCGCACGGCGCGCACGCACGTGATGTTTTCATCACGTTGAAACAGGCCGGCCTTGGTAAAGTTCCGATCAAGATAAAAGGAGGAGCCAAAGCCATAGTTATCGGCAAGCTGCTGGGTATTAAGGTGCGGGGCAAGAGTGTGCCTGAAATATGCGTCGAAATTGCCGACAGGTTCATTGATGATATGCAACGGTCAGAGCCGAAAAAACATGACACTTTACTGGCTTTAGCGCCATACGAGAGAACTAAGAAATGGGAAGAGTTGGGCATTATTCCTATAAGTGCTTACCATGAATGTTTTGAAGCCAATAATATGACAAGCCACGGCACTGACTCCGACTTCGACAGCCATATGGAGGCTTTCTTAAGAACAGGGCTTGTTTACGCATGGAGCACGGTTATAGCCACCTCCATAGCCACCGATATACTTTATGGAATCCCAAAAAGAGCGAAAATCAGCGTGAACCTTGGAGCTATCCGAAAAGACAACTGCATCAATGTCGCGCTTAACGGCCACACTCCAACCGTTGCCTTCGCCATTTCAGACCTTGTAAAAACTGACCGTGTAAAAGAAAAAGTAAAAGCTGTTGGAGCGGATGACATCATGTTGTACGGCATGTGCTGTACCGGTGGTGAATTCGCAGAGCGCGATCTTAATGTTCCGATGGTTGCCATGGCCTCCTCGTGCGAACTCGCGGTGGCCACGGGAGCTTTCGAGGCGATGGTCGTGGACATGCAGGATGTTCTTCCAGGTATAACTAAAGTCGCTAAAGAGTTTCATACAAAGATAATCACTACTTCCGCATCCGGGCGAAAAGAGGGAGCGGAGCGAGTAGAAGTTGACTACTATTTCAGCAACCTCGATAAGGTCTACGACATAGCTGAAAAAGTCCTCGATATAGCCATCGGCAACTTCCAGAACCGGAAAAAAGAGAAAGTTCATGTGCCTCAGGTCAGGGCCAAGGTGGAGGTCGGGTTCGGCGTGGAAGAAGTGATGAAAATTTTCAACGGTTCTATCCGTTATAATCTTATTTACGGGCTGGCGGAACTGATCAGGGCCGGCAATATACGCGGCATAGTCAATTTCGGCTCCTGCGGCAACATACGCGGCGCTGTCTTCGAGCGAAACCAAGTGATAATAGCCAAGCAGTTAATAAAGAACGACGTACTTGTAACATGTCACGGCTGTTCAGGCACAGGGCTTTTGTTCGCCGGCCTAGCCCATCCGGACGCTTCGAAAATAACTGGCGACCGGTTGCGCGAAGTAATAGAGGCAAAAAATATTCCTCCGGTTCTGCATGTTGGCGCCTGCACGGACAGCACGAGGGCCGGCCAGATATTGGCATTTACTGCTATGGCCGCCGGAATAGCTAACCAGGGAATGCCATACGCCATGGTGGCAGCGGACCCTGCGGCGGAAAAAACAATGGGTGCCCGTTTCGCTTTTATCCTTCAAGGTATCGAAACCTATTCTTGCATACAGGACAATACACTAGCGTCAGACAGATACCAGGACTTTGTCTCGAATAAAATTAGTGAGAAACTAGGCGCTTCTTTAAACTGGAATCCAGATCCGTACAAAACATCTGAAGACATCCTGCGTATGCTTGATAGAAAACGGGAAGCTCTTGGATGGCCTGTGTGGGATTACAAGATTGGGGACAGGAAGGAAATTGAAAAAGATATACCTGATACAGTGGAAGTGAGCGAAATGAGTGAGGCCTTCTGCGTGGTAGCCCCATAGGCAGCATTTCAATTAGGGAGGTGTTTATATGTTGTTTGACGTTGAGCAACAATCGTATAAAAGAGTGACTATCAAACCAGAGAAAGTATGCGAGGGTTGCGCCTTTTTCGGCACCGAATCGCAAGAGAAGCCCTTTTGCATTATGGAAGAGGACCCGAAAAAGTGTCGTGTGGCACAAGCTTTGGGGAAATACGATAAAAAGTAAATTATTATGGCGCTTCTACCGACAAATAGGGGGATTAAAAGACGCGCTTTAGCCAAATTCGTTTTTTTCAGACTAACCATCTTTGTGGAGGATGAGAGTATGGGTATCCTTGGAATTATGCTCACCGACGGCCCGTGGCAAACTGAGCGGTGGGAAACCGTTACCAAGATTGCTGAAGCCGCGCTCGATAAAGGACACGAAGTAAAAATGTTCCTTTTTCTGGATGGAGTTTACAATCCCATCAAACACCAGAATTTCCCCGACTTTACCGATCAGCCAGTTGATAGCTTCAAGCGTTGTGCCGAAAAAGGAGCAGTGATTGTCACCTGCGGAATCTGTACGAACGCAAGGGGTCTACAGGATGGAAAAGATTATATTGAAAACATAAAATCCGCCGGCCTTCCCGACTATTCTGAGTTTTTAGGGGACGCCGACTCAGTAATAACATTTTAAGCAGAAGGGGGTTTAAGTGGCTTCAAATAAAATAATGGTGCAGTTCTTGACCAGACCTTTTGGAACCATCCATTATGTGGAGGGTTTGCGGGCTGCCCTTGGCATCGCTTCGGGCTGGGATGAGCACGAAGTGTTTCTTTTATTCATGGGTGAAGGTGCCTACTACACTCTTAACGGCGTCCCAAGGACAGACTCGTTAAAGTATATCAACACGCTTGAAAAGCTTGGATTCGGTCTTCATGTGGAGCAAGAATCGCTGGACGAGCTTGGTATAGATAAGGCCGATGTCTCTGATGAGTTTAAAATCATCACCAGACAGGAGGTCTTTGAATTGATGAAAGAACACGACTTTACAATTGATTTTTAGGGGAGTTTTTCAATGCTCTTTATGATAGACGCGCATTTTAAAAAAATAGGACTCGAATACGCCAAAATGGATCCCGAAGCAAAAATCGTTCTTATCCAGGATGGTGTTTACACTTTGCCTGATGAATTGCCGGATGGTGCTGAAATATACGCCGTAAAAGAAGATGTGGAGCGCCGCGCAATTTCCAAACGTATTGGCGATGACGTAAGGCTCATCGATTACAATGAACTAGTCGATCTGCTTATGGACAACAAAGTGATTAATTTCGCCTGAGGCGGGAAAAGGAAAATGTATGATCACTAATAAACCAGACAGAGAGCTGGATGTAAAGGGCCTTACCTGCCCCATGCCCACGCTTGAGACAAAGCAGGTGATAAAAACCATGAAAGAGGGAGAAATATTGAGGATTGAGTGTGACTCTAAACCAGCGGCGGAAACTACCATGCCTCAGTTTTTCAAGAGAGGCAAACTGGAGTTCGAGGTGGAGCAAAAAGAAGATAGTCTCTGGGTGTTCTATGTCCGTGTCTAAATGGAGAGTTACTACATAATGGCCAGGATTGAGTTTGGTTCAAAAGAGGAATGTAGGTGGGACCTTCCAGATGATCTTTACTACCACAAGCAGGATCATATCTGGGCGCGCAAAGACGGCGCCAAGGTCTATTTAGGCGTCGACCAATTTGGCCAATATGCTGCCGGCCAGATCCAGTACATGAAAATCATGCCGATCGGACGTAAGTTTAAAAAGGAAAAGACATTTGGATCGCTGGAAAGCGGAAAGTATATTGGTCCGATGAGGGCTCCCGTCGGGGGCACGATCATCGATAGGAATGAAAATGTTATCAACAATCCTAAAAAAATAAATGACTTGCCATACGAAAGCTGGGTGATCTGCATTGAACCGGAGAAGTTTGACGAGGACATAGAAGGACTGCCGCATGGAGAAGAGAGCATTAAAGAATGGATGCATGCGGAGCTCAATGAGTATAAAGAAAAAGAACTACTTGAGTGCGATTGATACGGAATGGATAGCCTGAAAGATATCGTAGGAGCCGACCGGGTCAGTTTCAGCCGGCTTGAAAGATTGATGCACTCACACGATCTGGCGCCGGTGCCGAGGATAGTTGCTGCAAATTACGACACCATGCCTGCGGCTGTTGTAAAACCAAAGTCCACGGACGAAGTGGAGCAACTAGTAAAAGAGGCGATGAAGCTTAAGACACAACTTGTCCCAAAAGGAATGGGAACGTCGTATCTGTGGGGATCGGTTCCAGTGGTAGGAGGCGTCACGGTTGACATGTCGGGATTGAACGAGATTCATAGTTTTTCCGCCGAAGAGGGCTGGACA
>MDTC01152522.1_pt1 | contig 10342 bp, 10 predicted proteins | sample 811181 | NCBI WGS metagenome assembly MDTC01 (sample SAMN05326644, study PRJNA326480) | marine metagenome | isolation source: seawater | place: Pacific Ocean: North | collected 2011
CATGATGGTCGCTTCCCCGACACGGTTGACGGCCTGCTGTCACTGCCAGGGGTCGGCCCCTATACCGCCGGTGCCATTGCGGCAATGGCCTTCGGCGACACGGCGCTGGTCGTCGATGGCAATATCGAGCGGGTATTCGCCCGGTTCTACGCTATTTCAACACCGTTGCCGGCCGCCAAAACAGACATTGGGAATGCCTATGCAGCGCAGCACCCGGGGGTGCGCCCTTCTGATTTTCCTCAAGCGCTGATGGATTTTGCAAATGCTGTCTGTACGCCAAAGGCGCCGGCATGTGACAGCTGCCCCCTTGCGGCAGGATGTGCTGCCGTTGCAGTCGGTACGCCAGAAATCTGGCCGGTAAAGGCGTTGAAAAAGCCCAAGTCCGATCGTGAAGGTGTGGCCTTTGTCGCGCGCAACGAGAAGGGAGAGGCATGGCTAGTGACGCGACCGGAACGCGGTCCTCTTGGTAGCATGCTGGCTTTTCCTTCTGCGGGGTGGACATCCGCTGATCGTGTTGTGGATCTGGCGCGGCCGCTGGATGCCGCACCCTTTGCCGCAGACTGGTACCTGCAACCTGATAAGGTAACGCACGTGTTCACGCATTTTCGCCTAACGATGCGCGTTGCGGTAGCCGATATGGGGTCGCCTGACATAGCCGGTCTGATGACGACAGACAGTTCTGGCAGGTGGCAGCGCGTCAGGCCAGCCAGCCTGCCGACATTGATGCGCAAGGTTTGGAAACTGGCAAACGCCACTCGCCCGGCCCAAAACGGATCGCTCGTACTGTTCCCTGATCCGGAAACAAGGGCAGGCCAGGCCGATGGTTGATAAGGCCAGTAACTGATCAGATCAGCAAGTGACCAGATCAGAAAATGAACATGTCAGAAATTGACCACCTCAGTGATTAAAATGCCGCATGCCTGTCATGGCCATCACGATGCCGGCCGCGTCAGCGGCGGCAATCACCATGTCATCCGCCTTTGATCCACCCGGCTGGATGACGGCGTTGGCACCGGCGTCGATCAACGCCTCCAGCCCATCAGCAAATGGAAAGAAGGCATCGGAGGCGGCAACCGAACCAATGGTGCGGGGCGCGTCCCAGCTGTGATGGTCTGCCATGTCGCGCGCTTTCTGAACTGCTAGGCGGGCTGAATCAATGCGGCTCATTTGGCCCGCACCGACGCCGGCAGTGACGCTGTCCTTCACAAAGACAATGGCATTGGATTTTACGTGCTTGGCGACACGCCATGCGAATATCATGTCGGCCAGCTGGCCGGCATCCGGCTTGGCGCGGGTCACGATATTGATGTCGGCCTCGGTGATTTGGCCGTTATCGCGTGACTGGGCAAGGTACCCGCCGCTGACCGATTTCAGCTTCAGGCCAACTGCCTGCGGGTCGGGCATGGCACCGGTTAGCATCAAGCGCAGGTTCGCCTTGGTGGCGAGAATGGCCTTGGCTTCTTCGCTGGCATCCGGCGCGATCACAACCTCGGTAAAGATGCTAGCGATTCCTCTGGCCGTATCCGCATCCAGCGGCACATTACTGGACACGATCCCGCCAAAAGCGCTGACCGGATCGGCATTCAATGCCTGGTGCCACGCATCGGCCAGCCTGTCCGCGCTTGCTACGCCGCAGGGATTAGCATGTTTGATGATCGCAATGGTTGGTGCAGTGAATTCGGCAGCAAGTTCGAAGGCGGCGTCGGTATCGTTCAAATTATTATAGGATAACGGCTTCCCCTGCAGCTGAACCGCGCTTGCAACACCCGGCCGTGCGGCCCCGCCTGTATAGAGTGCGGCGCGCTGATGCGGGTTCTCGCCATAGCGTAGTTCCTGTGCGCGCTGGACAGTGACCTGCAATGTGTCACTTAAATCATCACCTGCCATCCAGCCGGCAATAGCCCCATCATAACGCGCGGTCCGTGCAAATACGCGAGCAGCGAGGGTGCGCCGCAGCTCGGGCCCGACATTGCCATCGGCATCGAGTGCGGCAATAACTTCGCCATAATCGGCCGGGTCGCAAACCACAGTGACAAATTCATGGTTCTTGGCTGATGCGCGCAGCATGGCAGGTCCGCCAATATCGATGGTTTCGATCAATCTGGCCGGATCATCGGTAAGCGTCAACTGCTCTTCAAACAAGTAGAGATTGACGGCGACGAGATCGATAGCTTCGATTCCTTGTTCACGCATCGCGGCAAGATCCTTATCATTATCGCGCCGTGCCAGCAGGCCACCATGGATATTCGGATGCAGCGTCTTTACGCGCCCGTCCATGATTTCGGGAAAGCCGGTGACGTCCGACACATCCCTCACGGCAATCCCGGCATCGCGCAGCATCTTCGCTGTGCCGCCGGTTGACAATATTTCATAGTCATGCCGCGCTAACGCCGCGGCGAATGTGCTAAGGCCTGTCTTGTCAGAAACGGAAAGAAGGGCGCGGCGTTGGGTCATGTCTGGTCTGTCTCGCTGGCGCGTTGAAGATATGAGTGGATGGCTAACAGAGCCACTGTGCGCCGTTATGACAAAGCGGCATCCGAAACGCAATCAGCAGGCTGTCACAACGGTCCAGATTTTTCTGCGGGCCTATCCCCCGCGGGTAAAGGCCCATCGTACTTCATATGTGCCGATTGTGCGTATATCGGTGATCACCGCCTTCAGGATGATCTGCTGGCAGGCTTGGCGGACCCCGTCTTCAAAATACACCGAATTGTCGATTTCTGGCATCGCGCCGCTGGCTTTCATAGTCCAGCCTGTCTTACTGCCACGAATTTTCATCAGGACCGAACCATTGGTCAGCATCGCGGTGGTGACGCGCGGATGCAGATGGAAACGGATCAGTGCCAGTTGTGGGATTTCCCCCGGCGCACCGGTATATTCCAAGATGTCGGCACCGCGCAGGTTAGCACCACCCGTTTTCAGATAGAGTTTGCGGTGGTGCAGCAGCCCGTGAGAGGCCTCAAAACCGTCATGTGTTGCAACAGCAAGAACGCCGCCATCAGCCTCGCCAACCTCGACGCCAGAAATGCTGGCTATGCGACCTGCACGCGGGCTGGAGGAATTCTGGTTATCAAGTCCTAGAGTCGAATGTGCCGCTGTTGATGCCATAATTCTCCGCATCGTCGGATCCGTCATCATCTGGCCTGGATTGACGATCAGCTGTGTCTGGCCGACACTCATTTCAAATCCCAATGTGCCAAGCCCGGTCACATCCTGCCCGTCACGGATCTCGGCCGGTTCTCCTGCATCCATGATCACAAGTGTGCGTCCGCTGGCGATTCGCAAAAAGCCACTAAAGGGGGCTTGCTGCAACGACTTGCCCCGTACGCCGCCGCGCAACAGGGTTTCCTCGACATGCGCGGCATTAATGCCGCCGCCACCATTAAAATGCGCCAGGCGCCCGTCACCATGACGCCACATGCGAATGAGGGTGCCCATGCGGGTAATCATGCCGCTGAGCATCGTGCTGTCGACGCTGGCGGCAGAGGCAGCGATGCGCAATTCCACCAGTTGGCGCATCAGTGTCACATTGCGATCAGGCATGCGGCTGACATGGCCGCCATCCGCAAGGATCACGCTGTCCAGCTTTGGCATGATCAGGTCCAGCAGCGCTGCAAATTTGTCCTGCGATATGCCAAAGGCAACCTCGGCAAGGGCAAGTCCGCGCAATGCGCTGATCTGGTCTTCAGGCGATCGCATGCGCTGCCAGTCAGTGGCAAGGCAATTCAGTTGCATGTCCAGTGCAGCAGACAGATTATTCTGAAAATGTTCGGGGGCGGAATGCCCATACCAGCCGTAATTCAATGCCAGTACCGCAAGACGCCGCCCCATAATATCCGGCCGCCAATCGGGAAGTTGCCAGTGCTGGTTTCTTTCAACCCAGCCAGCAATCAGGTCGCGCGCCCGCGCCCGCGCATCGCTGCCGCCTTCCACACGCAGATCACGGATCCATTCAAAGGACTGGAAATAGGTGGCGTCACTCACCGGGTCCAACCGGTGTGAAAGTATATCCCGGCCCTTGGTCAGGTCGCCGCGCCACGGGTCCTGCAGACTGGTACGCAACAGGCCGTGCGGTTTCCCCCGCAGCTGCCAGCGGAACAGACCGGTGCCACGGATCAGCCGGTCGATGGCCGTAAGGCGCATGCGCTGCGGGTCGGCCGGGGACGCCGAACCGGATTTGATAATATCAGTTTTTGCTGGCATAATGAGAAGTCAAATCCAAGGCTAAGCGCAAACAAATTGTCTGTTTGCCGTGTTGCCGGTTGCGGTTGGTTGTGGCCATACATAATGGTCGTGTATGTCTTATTTATCCATCAGAGGCACGAAAACGCGCAACAAAAAACCCGTCAACACCACCAATATCCGCAAACAGGTCAGGTCGCAGGCGCACTGCGCCTGTTGCGGTCACGGCGGCGGCAAAAGCTCCCGCCTCATCGGTGCTCACCGGCAAATGCGTCAGGCCAAAGCCGGGGTCTGCCGCGATGGCTTCTACAACACCCTCACCTTCCTCATTTTGCAAGGAGCAGGTGGCATATATAAGGCATCCATCAGGCTTCAGCCATCCGGCGGCCTGGCGCAAAAGCGCCGTCTGAAGCGTAGCAAGCGCGGCAATTTCATCTGGCTTTCTTCCGCGCATAATATCGGGACGACGTCGCAATGTGCCTGTTGCCGAACAGGGCGCGTCGATCAGGACCGCATCAACCTTTTCAGCAGGCTCGAAACTGCGGCCGTCCGCCGTGACGCATTGTGCCTTCATCCCCAGGCGGGCAAGGTTGCTACGTAATGTCTTCAGGCGTTTTGATGCGCTGTCAACGGCCGTGACCTGCGCGCCGGCGGCAATCAATTGGGCAGTCTTGCCGCCCGGGGCAGCGCAGAGGTCAATCACGGTCTTGCCGGAAATATCACCAAAAAGCGTGGCCGGAAAGGCGGCAGCGGCATCCTGCACCCACCAGGCCCCTTCCTTGAAGCCCGGCAATTCTGCGGGATCACCATCAAATGCCCGTCTTATGGTGAGGCCATTGATAAGCCGCCCTTCCAGCCTTGTAGCCCAATTGGCCTGCGGGTCTGCGGGAGTGATATCGAGGGTTGGAGTCTCCATTGCCAACGCCATGATGGCATCGGTTGCCGTCGCGCCGTATTGCTGCTGCCAGCTGTCACGAAGCCAGTCAGGCAGATTATCGGCGGGTGTGGTTGCCTCAAGGCGGCGTGCGCCTTCGCGCGTAAGCCGTCGCATAATGGCGTTGGTCAGGCCTGTCAGTCGGTCAAACCCAGCTGCCCGCATCAATTCCACTGTACTGTTGACCGCGGCATGGGCCCCGGTTTCAAGGAATAGCAACTGTGCTGCGCCCATCCGCAAAATAATCATGGCGTCGCGCTGTTTGCCTGATGGCGGGCGGTCTAACAAGTCAGTGAGGATCAGGTCAAGCTGCCCTGCTCGGCGCAGACAGGTTGCGGACAGCAACCGCACAAAGCGCCTGTCGCGGTCATCCAGTCCCCGTGTCTGCCGCAACGCCTCGTCAAGGTGACGCCCGTTTTCGACAAGCCGCAACACCTCAAAGCACTGAATCCGGCTGTCGGTCCCGGCGGCCTTGCTGTGTGCCGGTTTGTTTTGTCTATGTGGTTTTTGTCCGGCTGACGGCATGCTGCCTACGCTTGTTTTTGAATGATCATGGGGGCATATAGGGTTTTATGCACACTGACAAGACAAAGGCTGATACGGCAGCGGTTGCCGAGGACGGCGAAACAGCCCCATCCGCAGTGCCGGATACTGGCGCATCTGTGGCCGCCCCGCGCGAGGTCAATGGGCCGAAAGGGCCGGAGCCAACGCGGTATGGCGACTGGGAACAGAAAGGACGCTGCAGCGATTTCTAATGGTGCGGTTTTCTTGCGTGGCCCGGCTATCGTGATCCGTTTTGCGTGATCGGGGGGAATGGATCATAGGCAGGATAAAGACAGGAATGCTGGTTGGTGCAGCGGTACGCCTTGCCAGCGCTGAACTGATCGATTGTGTTGTTGTGAACCGCGGTGACGCTGACGCCGGCGCATTATTTGTGCATATTGACGCGCTCGATGGCCGGCACAAGCTGTTGTCCCGCGTCATCGGTTTTGAGGGCAAGTATGAATGGCGATCAGTGCTTGGCGATGATACGGATGGCTGGACAGATGCAGCAGCCGTCTCGCAGCGTCTGGCACGCGAGCGTGACATCGATCCTGATATCTGGATCATCGCCATCGCCGATAAGGCAGGGCGCAATCCGTTCGCCTTGCTCTGATCCGGTTGTGGCGACGCAATAGAATTATATGAAAGGCTCCTTGCATACCAGATTATTGCATCACGCGCTGGCTAGTAGCCGGGAAACGCGCAAGCGAAGACGGCCGGCATGGCAATTGTCAGCTAGTTGGGATATACAGGCGCCATGATGAAACAGCGGTCACACACCAGCATGCATGGCGGCAATCAGACTATTGACCGGCGGCTTTGTGTTGCCCCGATGATGGACTGGACAGACCGTCATTGCCGCCTGTTCCATCGGCTGATTGCGCCCTCAGCCTTTCGCTTTACCGAGATGGTTACAGCAGAGGCCATTCTGCATGGTGACAAGGACCGGCTGCTGGCGCAGGCCGCGTTGGACATGGACGGGGTGGCACCTGTGGCGCTTCAGCTTGGCGGCAGCGACCCGGGCCAGTTGGCAGCGGCTGTCGCCGCCGCAGCCCCCTACGGCTATGCCGAAATTAATCTGAATGTCGGATGCCCCTCAGGTCGTGTTCAATCAGGCCGATTTGGGGCCTGTCTCATGGCAGAACCGGCGCTGGTTGCTGATTGTGTGACGGCGATGAGCGGGGCCACCGACCTGCCGGTAACTGTCAAATGCCGGATCGGTATTGATGATATGGACCCGGAAGCCGGGCTCGACCGTTTTGTCGCGTATGTTGCCGATGCCGGTGTCTCGGTGATCTATCTGCATGCGCGCAAAGCCTGGCTGAGCGGTCTTAGCCCGAAAGAAAACCGTGATATTCCGCCCCTTGATTACGACCGCGCACGCCGTCTTGCCGCCGCAAGGCCTGATCTACAAGTGATCCTGAATGGCGGATTGGACAGCATTAATGGGACGCTGGCAGAATCGCATGACTTTGCTGGCGTGATGCTGGGCCGTGCAGCCTATCGTACACCGATGGTGCTAGCCGAGATTGCCGCGCAGTTAACTGACATGCCGCCACCGTCACGCATTGAGGTTGCCAGAGACATGGCTTACTATGCCAACACAGTGACAGCACAAGGTGTGCCTCTGCATAGTATTACGCGCCACATGCTGGGCCTCTATCACGGGCAGCGCGGTGCACGGATTTGGCGCCGGCATCTGGGAGAAGAGGCGCGCAGCCGCAAAGACGGTGGCACCTTTATTTGCGAGGTTGCGGCGGTGTGCGAGGCGATGAATGATGCCCTTGCCGCGTGAGGCGGTGCCCCTTTATTGAGATGACAGCTGACGATTTGTCTGGAGATTCGTTTGAACAACCGTAATTCCGATACCAATACGCAGAAAGAAGCCACGCCACAGGGCCAGGGACGCAAGCTAATGCTCGACCTTGGGCCGCTTGTGGTGTTTTTTGCCACCAACTACATGACGGGCGATTTCATGCTGGCTGTCGGGCTGCTGGTGGCAGCGACGGTTGTGGCGCTTGCTGCCGGCTGGCTGCTGGAGCGCCGCATATCGATGATGGCGCTATTCGGTTGTGTCGCAGTGGCGTTTTTTGGCGGTTTGTCCCTATATTTTGATAACGAGCTGTTCATCAAGATAAAGCCGACCGTGCTGACTGTGCTGCTGGCGGCGGTGATTGCCGGCGGGAGGTTGGTTGGCCGCAATCCGCTGGGATTGCTTATGGGCACACAGCTGCGAATGCATGATGCTGGTTGGCGGTCCTTGAGCTGGCTGTGGGTTGCCATGTTCCTGACCACTGCCCTTGCCAATGAAATTGCCTGGCGCAGCCTTAGCACCGATGACTGGGTAACTTTTAAAGTCTTCGGGATTACAGCGATTTCACTGGTGTTTGCAGTGCTCAGCGTGCCGGTTATGACAAAGTACCAGATCGACGACTGACGGACTTTTTCGATGCCATTTGATTGGGGCGCGGCCGGTCCGGAATGGGCTTTCTGTTCTGATACCATCACCATTGTCGTGAAATGCATATAATTAGTCGTCAATAAAAGACAGCCGGTGCATCTATTGTCGCACATCTGGATTTCTAATGGTGCAACGCATGGAGGCGTTGCGACGCCCTGCTTGAGGAGTTCCACCATGTCTGATGAAGAAGAAATCATTCTCGCCGATCTGGATGATGATGAGCTGGTCCAGCAAATGCATGACGACCTCTATGACGGGCTTCAGGATGAAATCCGTGAAGGGGTGGAAATCCTACTGGCGCGTGACTGGACACCTTATGATGTCCTGACCAAGGCGTTGGTCGAAGGCATGACCATTGTCGGGATTGATTTCCGTGACGGTATCCTGTTCGTGCCTGAAGTGCTCATGGCGGCCAATGCAATGAAAGCCGGGATGTTCATCCTGCGCCCGCTGCTGGCAGAGACCGGCGCGCCGAAGGTTGGATCGATGGTCATTGGCACGGTTAAGGGCGATATCCATGATATCGGCAAGAACCTTGTATCGATGATGCTGGAAGGGGCTGGTTTTGATGTTATTGACCTCGGGATCAACAACCCGGTCGAGAACTACCTTGAGGCGCTTGAGGAACATAAACCTGATATTCTGGGCATGTCAGCGCTTCTGACGACAACCATGCCCTATATGAAGGTCGTGATCGATGCGATGGTCGAAAAGGGCATCCGCGACGATTACATCGTGCTGGTCGGAGGCGCGCCGCTAAATGAGGCATTCGCCGATTCTATCGGTGCTGATGGCTATTGCCGTGATGCTGCCGTTGCCGTCGAAACCGCGAAAGAGCGGATTGCAGCCAAGCGTGAAGCCCAGGCGGCTGTTGGCTGATCAGCGCGATGCTGCAGACGCCACCGCTGTGGCGCCTGAAACTGGCGGGCTGACGCTTGTCGCCTGCGGCGCACTTGCACGGGAAATCCTGGCCATTACCGACCAGTTTTCCGCAGGTATGGTTGACCTGACCTGTCTGCCGGCGTCCTGGCACAATCATCCTGAAAAAATCGTGCCGGGGCTTACCCGTAAAATCCGTGCGTTGCTGCGCAAGGGGCGGCGGATTGCCGTTATCTATGGTGATTGCGGCACAGGCGGGGCGATGGATGCCTTTTTGCAAAGCGAAAATATTGGCCGCATCCCAGGGCCGCATTGCTATGAAATGTTCATGGGAAAGCCGGATTTTGAGTCCGAGATTGAAGGCCAGCTTGGCACCTTTTTCGTGACCGACTATGTGGTCCGCCATTTTGAACGGATCGTCATGCAGGGGATTGGCCTTCGCAAGCATCCGAAGCTGCGCGATAAGTATTCTGGTAACTATACCGTGTTCTCTATATCGCGCAAACTGACGATCCGTCACTGCAGCTCAAGGCGCTCAGCGCAGCCGATGCGCTGGGCCTTGCCTATGAATAAAGTTTTGCCGGATTAGGGATGTTTCCGGCGTTTATTGCTGACGCGGTCGCCGGTGGGCAGGGCGCATCGGTTACGAGGTAAAGATGGCAAAGTTGATTACATTATATTGGCGGGATATCCCGGCGCAGGTCATTGCTGAACGCGGTCGCGGGCGCAAGCGCGAACAGGCAAAGATAGAACTTCACCGCCGGTTTGCCATCGCAATCGACGCGGCCGCAATGCGTGACGGGGCAGATTCAACCGATGATTATCTTGCCGAATGGCGACGCGGGAAACCCGTCGAGTGCGGTGATGATCTCGAAGCCGCCGCCGCCGCGCATGCCAGCACGCTGGAAGCGGAATATCCTGCAGAGCGCGTGAAAGCACTGGTCGAGAATGGCGGGAACGCGCCTGACTAACACGGCTTTTTCGCACATGTCGCAATCGGGAGATAGTGGGGCGTCGGCAAGCCATCGCGGCAGAGGCGAAATCGCCATGCTTTCGCCCATCTGAGACCAGTGCCGCATGGCCGGCATAGGGCATGAATATGACACCCTGAACACCAACGCTGATCCGGGACGCGACATGGCTACAACTATCGAGACAATCCAGAGCGCTGCATCGAACTGGTCGATTGAAGTGACCCCGACAGGTGCCAACAAGATTGAAAGCTTTCGTGACTGTCTTGATCGGGGCACGACGGTGAATGTGACCTTCCTGCCAGGCACCGATCCGGCGGATACCATCGCCGTGTGCGAACGTCTTCATAATGACGGCATGCGGCCGGTGCC
>MDTC01042148.1_pt1 | contig 10341 bp, 6 predicted proteins | sample 811181 | NCBI WGS metagenome assembly MDTC01 (sample SAMN05326644, study PRJNA326480) | marine metagenome | isolation source: seawater | place: Pacific Ocean: North | collected 2011
CCTGAGCATTTAGGTAGATGTTCGGAAACTTTAACGATATTTTCTCGATCTATAATTAGTAAATCAGTTTCTCTGGGTGAATCTCTCACTAAAAATGGTTGTTCGGATGACATTTGTCCATCAGAGGATGTGACATCTTCTCTCTCAATAAGCCAAGGAATCGGGAAAATAACTCCTTCGTCTTCATCACCATCGATTGTTTTTAGTATTGTTTCACAATCTAGTTTTTCATGTAATAATTGATTATTTTTTCCTGAAGGTACTAGTAATATTTTTTCTAAACCTTCCATAATACTAATTTCTGGGTATTCAAAAACACTAGATTCCTTTTCTGAGGGTATAATTACTAAAGCGTCTTTATTTATCGATAAACCGAGAGGCTCTAAGTGTTCAGATATTTCTAAAATTTCTTTTGGTTTTATTTCTCTAATATCTGAACCACTCCCTGCTGAGGGACAATTCCCTGCGACTATTACTTTACCCCCAGTCATTCCTATTCCTGGCTCTTTTCCAACTGAACCTAAAACTATTATTGTTCCTCCAGACATTCCTGCTCCCACTCTTTCTCCTGCATGACCACGAACCAGAATAGTGCCTCCTTTCATAGATTCACCTGCGAAATTTGATACTGAACCTTGGACATTAATTCTCCCTCCTTCCATATTAGAGCCTATTCTATCTCCTGCATCCTTTTCGATAATCAATCTCCCATCTTCCTGAAATGCTCCGGCCATTGACGAACATCCACCTTGAATAGTGAGGTTTCCTCCCCTATTCATTGCTCCACAGCATTCACCTAAGTTTCCTAGTAGTAAAACTCTAGATTTTTTTGGTAGATGAGTTATAACGCCGATTTCACCATTTTTAGGTTTCTCATCTCCATTCCTCCCCCATCCAATTCGTACTAATAGGTCGCGTTCCAATGCTTCTGCGAGCATTTTTTCAAGATCACGATTTAATTTAATGCTCTTAGCAGTGACCTCGCGCATAACTATCATGACTCTGAGGGTGTATTTAGTCTTGATTCTGACGGCTTGAAGGCCAATCATAGTATTAAATTTTTAAATTAAGTTCATAGTCGAAAAAGGGTATATTGATAGAGTTTCTAGTCGGGCATGTTATTGTAAAGGGCAGTTGGTGAGATTATGAATACAATTAAAGTTGCAATAAATGGTTTTGGTACAATTGGCAAGAGAGTAGCAGATGCTATAGATGCTCAAGAGGATATGGAAGTGATAGGGGTTACTAAAACAGGGCCGTCATTTGGGTGCGGACTTGCTAAAAAACGAGGCTTCCCATTGTTCTGTACATTTGATGACCAAGAAAAAATAAACTCTTTTTCTGAACAAGGCTATGATTGTAAAGGAGGTTTATCGGATTTGTTATCTATTGCGGATGTTGTAATTGATTGCGCACCTGGTAAAATGGGAGCAGATAATCTACAAAAATATCAATCTGCAGGAGTCAAATATATGTTTCAAGGTGGAGAAAAACACTCTTTAACAGGTTTATCTTATACCTCTTGTGCAAATCATTCGCAAAATCTCAATGCTCAAGGCACACGCGTAGTTTCATGTAATACGACTGGTCTCTCAAGAACGTTAGTTCCTCTGTATGATCATTGTGGCTCTCTGAAAGTTGAGTGTACGATGATTAGAAGGGCTGCTGACCCAGGAGATTCTAATAAAGGTCCAATTAATGCAATTAAACCGGTTCTAAAAGTGCCTAGTCATCATGGTCCAGATGTAATGACTGTTAAGCCAGAGATTGAAATTAACTCCTTAGCGGTTGCAGTACCTACAACTTTAATGCACGTTCATTCGATTATTGCGGATTTACCTGAGGGTCATGGTTTAACCACTGAATCAATTATTAAGATGTGGAAAGATTCTCCTAGAGTTATTGTTATGAGCGGTAAAGATGACAGAATCCCTACTACTGCAGAAGTGATGGAAATGGCTAGAGATATAGGTAGGAAATGGGGTGATTTACATGAAATATTTGTATGGGAAGATGGCGTTAAGTTGGTAAATAATCGATTATATTACTTCCAAGCAATACACCAAGAAAGCGATGTGATTCCAGAAAATGTCGACTGTGTTAGAGCTTTGATGGGTACTGAAGAGGATTGGAAAACCAGTGTCGCAAAAACGGATTTAGCCATTTCTGCCTACTATGGTATCTAGAATCTTTGATTAATTTTCGATTCACCAAACGTTAACGGTCAAAAGGGCTTAATGTGTCGCAGGCTTGCTATGACTGCTGTGAAATCGATTTTCCCAATCCTTTTGATTCTAATACTTTCATCTTGGTCAGGCGCGGTTTCTGCTTTTAGTGAAACTACAGAATCCAATATAAATTCTGATCACCAAGTTCTTTCAGAGAATAGTAAATGGAGTAAGTTATCTATTGTTTCTGAGTCTGATTATGAATTGAATGATTTCTCTGGAATTATTCATTCACCCTTTGGAGATTTTGATCCTTTGAAAGATCCGATGCCTCTAGGTCCAGAGAACTTATATGATTCATCAGCAATTTTACGTACAGGATTAGTAATTATCCAGTCAAATAGTGTGGACATGATTGATTTAATAAATTTAATGGATTCTTACGAATATCCAATTATTGACACAATTCCAGATTCAGCTTTGATAGTCAGGTTACCCATAGAAGATATTTTCACTTCAATGTCTATTTTAGAAAAATCTCCTTCTGTTCGTTGGGTTGAAGGATTGCCAATTGCTTGGAAAGTGTCGCCAAATCTGGTTGATTTTTCTGGACGGGGTGGTCTCTCTCTTGATTTAGATTTAACTCTAACATCTGACTTAGAAATTAATGAATTGTCTGAATTAGAATCTGATATGAGGCGCATCTCAGATAGTTCAATAACAAGAAATACTTGTGATATTAATCTATGCCAAATCAAAGGAATTGATGCAACATGGTTGCCTATTTTAGCAATGGATGGTAGGATACTAAGTATCGATGAATCTTCAATTATTTCAATACAAAATAGCAATGCCAGTGAATTAATTGGTGTGAATTTTGCTTCAATAATATCTAATTCTAACCTTAATGGTAGTGGGGAGATCTTAGCAATATCCGATACTGGAATAGATTCTGATCATGGTGATTTTAATGGTAGAATCAGAGCAATTTATGATTTGTTTGGTCCCGATAATTCATATCAAGACAGAAATAGTGGTCACGGGACACACGTAACATCGACACTACTTGGCGATGGTTCGGGAGATTCAAATTCTACTGGTATAGTCCCTGCTGCTACATTTCACTTCTATCAATTAGAGGCTGATAGTTCTGGAATCTTGGCAAGATGGGGTTCTCTATACGAAATGTTTGCACATTCTTATCAGCAGAGTGCCCGTATTCAAACTAACAGTTGGGGCAATATTAATCTTGTAGGTGAGTATAGTTCTGATTCTCGCTCTGTAGATTCATATTTGGTAGATGAACCAAGTTTCCTTGCACTATTCTCTGCTGGAGATTTGGGTATGAATGGTTACCAAAGCATTACTCCACCGGGTACAGCAAAGAATGTTCTGACCATTGGGACCTCTACCACTGGATCATATGGTAGTCCACCAGCTGGTGAAGTGTATTCATCATCTTCTAAAGGAACGACATTAGATGGTAGAATAAAACCAGATTTAGTTGCTCCTGGGGTTATGATATGTTCAGCTCAAGCCGAAGAAGCCCAATTTGTAGAGGGTGATAGTTGTTCATCATCAACACATGCTGGCACTGAAGTCCCTCTCTACATGACACTCAATGGCTCCTCTATGTCCACTGCAGTAGCTGCAGGTGCAACCACTATGGCCAGACAATTTCTCCGTGTGAACGAAGGCATAGTAGAGCCTCGTTCAGACTTAATACGTTCAGTCTTAATTAACGGAGCAGACGATTTGGGGGTTCCTGATATTCCAAATGCTTTCGAAGGATGGGGGCAAATAAATATCTCAAACAGTCTTTTCCCTGAGTATTCTGGCATGGAATTAGAATTATTATATGATGATTCTAGGGAATTGAAACCGGGACATTCTTTTGTGTACACAATTCAGTCTGACGGTGAGTCGAGGTTTGATGTAACACTTGTATGGAATGATCTAGAAGGTTCAGCAGTCGCCAACCAATCCTCTCCTAAATTAATGAATGATTTAGACTTAAAAATTACCTCTCCGAGTGGACTTGTTTACTATGGAAATTATTTCGCTGATGGCAATAGTATAACAGGTATTGTAGCAGACTCTTTGAATAATGTCGAGAGGTTCAGAGTAGATTCTGCTGAAATAGGAGTTTGGTCAGTTGAAGTAGGTCATGCCGGTGGTAACTTACAAGATTATGCTATTGTCATGACTGGAGAAATTAGTGAAACTATATTGCCAGATTTAACAGTGTTTGCTAACTCACTATCTACCTCAGTAGAAAGTCCTCTTCAAGGGGATACATTTTTGATAGAGACTCAATGGAAAAATCAAGCTGCTGGTCCTACAGGAAGTTATTCTGTTCTAATCGAAGATATCACTGAAAATACAGTTATCTTTGAACAATCAAAGACATCACTACCAGGGGGCTCACTAGCGTCTCTTTCATACCCTCATATATTTTCCACAACAGGACTACATACGATAATGCTAACATTAGATTCTGACTCAGAAGTTACGGAATTAAATGATGAAGTCTCGGGATTAAATAATAATATAATACAGATTGATGTTTATGTGTCTCAAGTAGGAGTAAGGCTAACTCCTCTATTGCCAGATGGAAGTTATCCAACTACGCCTTCCGAGTTAGATCAATCTAAAGTTCGATATTTAGATCCAAGTGAATCTAGTGCAGTCACTTTCGATTTAGAATTGAAAAATGAGGGAACGTCTGAAGTAACTGTTGATGTTTCAGCATCACCAGTGCAATTATCAGATGTTGGTGGGCTCCTAGTCGCTCCGATAGACGAGTGGTGGAAACTTTTCAATGAATCTGGTCCGTGGACTTTATCTCCTTCAGGACAGGCAGGAGATAGCGTGATTGTATCATTAGAGTTTTCTGACGTTGATGCTGATGTTTCTAATGATATTTATGCACTCCCCGGTAATTTTGTATCGCAAGTAACTCTTTGGGATAAGAATGCGCCTACAGTTTATCATTCTATGCAACTTAAGACAGTTGTTGAGAGAGTTGAAGGATTAGTAACCGTCGTTGCGGGTGCAGACGATTTAGGTGCAATCCCTGGTCAATTTGCACAATTTTCTCTTTCAATACTAAATACTGGTAATGGGCCTACCCAATATACAATTTCTTGTGAAACAGAAAATCATTGGATAATAAGGGTTGGAGACAGTGGGACCTCAGTCCTAAATCTGGAACCTCTTTCCAGATTACAATTCCTACCCGTGCCCATAAAAGTTAGAATTCCCAATGAAATTTTAGGAACTCCTCCTTCAGGTACTATTGAAGGAGTTAGTTGTACTACTCAGTCGGTAAATGACCCAAGTCTATTCTCAGTGGATTCGGCATCTGTAGAAGTTTTTGAGAATCGAGACTTTACTACAGAGATATTCTCTGAAGAAGGTATGTCCCTAGGACCATTAGGTCTTTCAATCGATCGTCCAGTATTGAATGGCGATTTAGTGACTACGAATTTAGTAATTACTAATCAAGGAAATGTCCCATCTGAATATACAGTAAAGGTGCAAAATAATTGGCAAACCCAAATTATTATTGGTATTGATGAATTTGTTAATCAAGATGTAGTTGTGAATATCCTTGCCGGTCAAAATCTTAGTATCATCGTTAACACAATAGTCCCCCTTTCATCTAATATGGGAGATTCAAATATTATTACAATTCGAACTACTATTTCTGAAGGGCCAACTCTAATCAATGGTACAAAATTAGTTCTTGAGGAGTTCGCATCATTGAATATTGAGAATCCTTCTGAAATTTTTGTCACCCTAGGAAAATCTTCAGTAACTCCTTTCAAGCTCCATAACATAGGAAATGTACCTCTTGAAATTTCTTTGACCATGGGCTCTCTCCCTGAAGGCTGGTCTGGTGGTTTCCTATCTGGAAATATTTTCGATATGGATATGAATCGTGAAGCATTTGTTTCAGTGGGTTTGGAGTTACCTGGTGCTCTACCAATAGGGGCACTTGAACAAACCGTTTCAGTAATAATAGAATCAGAGACGCCTAGTGGAGAAGTTTCTTTCCAGACGGTTGAGTTTTCAGTAGAGGTACTTCCATCTGTTTGGTTAAAACTTTCTTCTGATAATACTCTGATTGAGGATATTTCTTCAGGCCAAAATGCGAACTTCCAAATTAATATGACAAATCAAGGAAATGTCATCACAGATGCAGAATTTAATGTTACAATAGCCGATGGTTTTACAATACAATTCCCTGAATGTTCTTCTGATGTGAATTGTGAATTGTCTCCTGGAGAATCTCGATTATTCACAGTGTCTGTAAAACCTAATTCTAATGCTGGTTTCGGTTTATCCAGTTTCGAACTTTCGGCTGAAGCAGTAAATTTTTCCCCTGATGATGCCGAAACAACAGATGCGAAGATAACTTTGCAAATGAGTAGGGAAAGAACTACTAATTTAGGAGGAATTTCTGGAATCTTAGAATCTTTGGGATTACCTCAATGGATACTTCCATTGTTATTCTTGATTACTCTAACAGGTGCAATATTTTTAGGACTCAAGATAAAAGAAAATTCACAAAAACTAATGTCTCCTGAAGAAGAGCTGATACCTGAAGGTTCTGCCTTATTATCTGGTAGTTCTAATGAACGCCGTGCAGCAGCTCTAGATACCTCCTTGGGTTCTGGTGACACACTGACTGGTGGTGTTAGCGATGATGAAATACAAGCAGCTATCGCTGCATCCGGACCAGCCAAATTATTGCCTACAGCAGATGGAGTAGCCCCTCTGCCCCTAGGAGGTTTACCTGATGGTTGGTCTATGGAACAATGGGAGTCATATGGTCATCTTTGGTGGGAACAAAACCAACCTTAGAAAGGGTTTGACTTATCACTGAGTCTTTGCCGCACAATAATATGAAAGGCTCAATTGTATTATTCGGCCCCCCTGGAGCAGGTAAAGGAACCCAAGCTACAAGAATTGTCGAATACACCTCTAAACCTCAAGTCTCAACTGGAGATATGTTGAGGGCAGCACTATCAAATGGTACAGAATTAGGACTCGAAGCGAAATCTTTTATGGAGGCTGGAGAATTAGTTCCTGATGGCGTAATTTTAAGATTGATTTCTGAAAGATTGAAAATGGACGATGCTAGAAATGGAGTGCTTTTTGATGGTTTCCCTCGTACAATTGCTCAGGCTGAAGAACTTGCTAAAATAGCGGAAGTCAGTGCAGTTATTTCTATACAGGTGCCTGATGATTCTATCGTTCAAAGGATAGTAGGAAGGCGTATGGATCCAGAAACTGGTGAAATTTTTCATGTGGATTTCAAACCGGCACCAGAATCAATCGTTAATAGATTAGTTCAGAGAAAAGATGACAATGAATCAACTGTTCGCAATAGATTAAAGGCATATCACGAACAAACATCGCCTCTAGCAACGTGGTATGATAATCAAGGGCTTTTAATTAGAGTAAATGGTGAACAAACAATTAAACAAGTTGGTGATGAAATATTTTCTCAAATGTTCTCCGTTCGATGAGGTTATTATGTCGCAGAGAAGACGTTCCAGGGACTCTCTTAAGAGAAAAAATCGTTCTAAGATGGCTATTTCACAACTTTCTAGTATCATCCATTCGCCACAAAGTTTCCCTTTAAAAATTAGGAATGTTGCTGTCAGAGATACATTAAGAATAACAAAAAGGCATGGGCAGAGGTGTGAACCTAATCTCAGAATAATGTTCTGTAAGGTTTGTAAATCTGTAATGAGTTTTGGTTCCGATTCGAGAATAAGGATTAGAAAAAGTTCGATTATTATTACTTGTGAACGTTGCAATAGTAAAGTTCGAAGACCAATCAGAAGGTGATGAAATGGATATACCCAGTGGAATTAAAAGAAAAGCTCTAGATAATACTCTCGAAATTACAATTAGAATTGGTAAACAAGGCTTAAATGAGTCAATAATTGAAGAACTAAAACAGCAATTAGTGAAGCGGAAATTAGTTAAAATGAAAGTAAATCAAGGCGTTGCTTCGAATAATGAAGAGAGAAAGTTATTGTTTGAATCAATTTCGAATAATTCAGAATCTTATCTAGTACTCCAGAGAGGGAACACTGCTGTATTCTGGGCAGGCGAATGATATTAGAGAATTATAATATTACTAATTTCCATATCGAGAGATATTTAGAGGTAATGTATTACGGGTAGGTATGGAAAAGGGTGCCCGACAAGTGTTGACCAATAGTGTTTCTAAGTTTTATCTTGCTCTAATGTTTGTATTTTCAGTCATGCCTCTCTCGGTTTCTGCGGCTGGGACTAGCAGTGGAACATGGTCCGCACCAGAAGAGATGCCTAGTTGGGCAGTTACGGCTGCAATAGTAATTTTAGTCGCTGTTTACGGACTTATTGTATTCGAATTAGTCCATAGGGCTCTTGCAGCAGCGCTTGGTGGTGTTGCTGCAGTTGTTGCCTTGCATGTTGCTTCAGGTAGTAATAAAGGTCCTGATTTGTCGGCAGTGATGACATGGATTGATTGGGAGACTATCGGACTTCTAATTGGCATGATGGTAATGGTAGATATCCTTTCAAAAACAGGGCTGTTTGAATGGGCGGCAGTACAAGCCTATGCTCAAAGTGGAGGTTCAATATGGCGTCTAACATTCATATTGTGCATAATTACCGCTTTCTTTTCCGCTCTGCTTGATAATGTAACAACCATTTTACTAATCGTACCAGTCACAATACAAATTTGTAAGGTATTAGATCTTGAGCCGGTACCTCTAATCATAGCGGAAGTAATGTTTTCTAATATTGGCGGTGCAGCAACTCAAATCGGTGACCCTCCAAATATCATAATCGGTGCCCAGTTATCTAGCCAGAGTCTCAGCGGAACCACATTAGCATCACAAAGTATAGGCTTCAGTGACTTTATTATTCATGTTGCACCAGCTGTATTGATTGCTATTGTGCCCGCATTTTGGCTATTGAGAATCATAGAAAAACCTGGATTATCAGGGAATAGGGTGAGGAATGTAGACTTACTAAGGCTTCAATATGGAATTAAAGATGCAGCACTACTTAAAAAATCTGGAAGTATTCTAATTGTAGTCATTTTACTATTTTTCATACATTCAGCCTTCCCTCATCCCTTATTTACAGTTGCTACAATTGCTATCGGTGGTGCAGTTGTTATGCTACTAGTAACTTCTCCACACCATGTGGAAGAGCAATTAGATTCTGTTGAATGGACAACAATAATTTTCTTCGCAGGTCTATTTATCATGATCCATGGACTTCAATATATGGGGTTAATTGAGATGATTGCTGATTTAATTTCCGATACAGTTTCCAAAGCGTCTGAAGCGAATAGGTTAATGGTAGCAGTTCTCTTATTACTGTGGGTATCTGCAATTGCCTCGGCCTTCATTGATAATATTCCATATACTGCTACTATGGTGCCAGTTGTTATAGAATTAGCATCCGACGAAACACTTGGTTTAGAATTAGGACCTTTAGCATGGGCATTAGCATTAGGCGCCTGCTTAGGGGGTAATGGTACCATCATTGGTGCATCCGCTAACGTAGTAGCTGCGGGTCTCGCTGAAGAGTCTGGAAATGATATATCATTCAATAGATTTTTCAGAACTGGTTTCCCAATAATGATACTTACTCTATTACTGGCTACTGTATATTCTGTTGTTAGATATGCTATTGAGTGGCCAAATGACATCATCCCAATGGCGATTATTGCCGTACTAATTGCCGGGAGTTTGAGTCTAACGCCATTGGTTTACAAAGACTTAGAGAACATTGATCTTAAAGATTTAGACTTTGAGTCAGAATAAATTTATAATTTTAACTAGATTTTTAGGTTGTAATTTTTCTTATTTCGGTCGTATTGTGATTAAAAAATCATCCGTTATTTTTTAGGAAAAAAAAATTTATGAACAATATGATATTCGCTATACTCAGGACCCTTAGAGAGGGAGTGCCAACCCTTGACTTCATATACCAAAGGTAGGTCGCGAGGCTGCTTATAGTGCGCTTTGGTACTGACATGTATCAAGGTTAGTGGTTGAGACTGCTTCGCCCTGCGGGGAGACGGAGTGGTCTGAGATGCCAGAATTGATATGCCTGGACACCAGAGGACTCACAATGAGTCCCTGTGTTAAGATAA
>MDTC01063635.1_pt1 | contig 10341 bp, 6 predicted proteins | sample 811181 | NCBI WGS metagenome assembly MDTC01 (sample SAMN05326644, study PRJNA326480) | marine metagenome | isolation source: seawater | place: Pacific Ocean: North | collected 2011
ATAATAATAATAATAATAATAATAATAATAATAATAATAATAATAGCAATGACGAAGCCAATGGTATGACCGATGTTGATAAGCCGCAAAAACTTACTTTCGAAGAGTTACCAGCGTGGGCAAAATGGGCGAAACCAGACGTTTCTAATCACATGCCGTTGAAACTGGGTGAAGATATCGAGATTCGACATTTATGGGGCATGGACTGTTACACTCGCGCGGCGATCATGGCGGCGGTCTCGCAGGCAGAAGGATATACGGGACTAGAAAACGTGAAGAAGCGCGAATACTTTTTGACGAAAAAGCTCATGCCAAAGGTGCACACGTTAGGTGAACAAGGTTGGGACATGGAGAAAGCTGCGCAAAAAGTCTTGGAAGACTCGGAAAGAGAACAAGATATGGAAACGAAAGGCGCGGCAGAGTGTTTGATTCGCGCAATTAAAGAGATTGACGAAGCCGAAGTGCATACAAAAGATGGGAGGAAATCTACGAAAGATACTCAGCAGACGCAGGAACAAGCACAGCAACTCCCACTCCCACATGCTGCTTCGAAATCGGTTCGAGCCACGCGTGCGACCAATAACATCGCCGTTACAACTAGTGACAGGAACAGCGGTTTCAGAGAAGACGCGATGTTGGTAAAAGATGATTCAATCGATGTAATCAATGCAGAGCGAACTCAAGTTAACGGTGCTGCGACGGCAATTGACGTCGACGAGAACGTTGCATTGGAAGAGAAGAAAGGAGAAGTGAAAGAAGAAGTGAAAGAAGAGGAAAAAGAAAAAGAGATCGATCCGCGGACTTTGCGGCGGCATTATCGATTGCATCCTAAGGGTGTAGGGGTAGTTTGCATCCGTAAAGAAGGTTTGCAACCAGGGATGTTTGTGAATCACTATCTCGGTGAGATGTATTCTCCCTGGCGATGGTACGAACGTTGTGACTCGATGAAGAAGCGAAATCCTGATCAAGAGCTCCCTTCATTTTTTAACATCACTTTAGAGAGACCGAAAGACGACGTTCGAGGTAAAGACACAATATTCGTAGAAGCTATGCACGCATGCGAATTTGCCTCTCGCATGTCGCATTCATGCTCAGGGAACTGTCAAACGACGGTAATTTCTCACGAAGGAAAGCTTTCCATCGGAGTTTACACAAACTCAAAAATCGAATGCGGCGAAGAATTATGCTGGGATTATTCGTGCGTAACGGAAAGCGAAAAAGAATTTCGTGCGGCTATTTGTTTATGCTCGAGTCCAAACTGTCGTGGTTCGTTTCTTTCCTTCGCAGGAAGTTCCACGTTTACCGCGGTGATGAACGAGAAGCATAATTTCTTGCACCGAAACGCGATTCTTTGTCGAGCGTGTTCGGAACCGCTGACTGATGAAGATTTAGCTCTCCTCTCTGATTTCGGCATTCGGGATTCTGCATTAAACACTATCTCGGGTGAAAGAGCACCGGATTGGGTCGTAAAGTGGGCGTCTTTGATTTTGCGGTACGTACAGTTGGAGGAGAAGTTACTTCCGGAGGCGCTTTGCAATTTGCCAATGCAAAAAGGAGTTCAGTATAATCTAGAAAGCGCTAAGGCTGAAACCCACGGTGTCGTCGCTACGCGATTGCAGAATATTGTCATCACGCTCGATAAAATCAAGTACTTCTTGAGACAACCGAAACAGTGCGATAAACCTTTCATGCGTGAAGCCACTGAAGCCGATATCATCAAACATTTGTGGACAGGATCAGAATCGATTCTCATGCGTGCGATTGATGCGCTCTCAAAAGCGTGTGGCATACTAAAAAATACATCTCGAAGAAAGGGCATGCGAGGCTCCTCGACTAAGGTTGCTGTCGCCGAGAGCGCTCCTCCTGCGGAGGCATCACCGAAAGTGGAGGAGATGGGAGCAACTCCTACCTTAACGACGGAGGAGCCGATAAAAGAAGAAAATAAATACGTTGAAGGAAAAGAAACGGGAGAGAAAGTATCAGACGCAACGGCGACGGTGGATGACTCAACTGCGGACGACCGTGCGATTGCTTTGGCGTTATCGGAAGGGTACGATCTTTCTCTTCCAAAAAATCAAAAAACAAATCCGCCATCCACAACGTCTGTTCCACCAATTGGACAAGATGAAATTCTAAACAACATCCCTGCGAAGAAGACGAAGAAGAAGACACAGACTTTTAGGGGTAATCCAAAAGACATCATCGACGATATCGTCGCAAAGTCAGAAATGACGCCGGCGTCGGCAAGTGAAGCCAAAGAGTGGCTCGTCGAAGTATCGAATTCCATTCGAAACTTGGGTAGCGAACACTGCGCGTGTGCGGATCTTTTACTCATGTACGCGCGTACTCAGCGATGGTTCACGTTTGAAAAGTTCATCGGATTTTTGTCTCCTCCCGTGCAGCTTCGTGAACACGATCCAGGATCTCAGCAAACGGCGAGCAAAATTTCTGCTCACGTTAAAAATACCTTGGTGAAGAAGTACCAGGCGCATTACCCGTGGGGTCAAATGTGTTCGTGGTTTAAGCAAACCATTTACGATCCGACTGCGTCTCTTTCTGCCGAAAGGCGAGGTACGATGTCGTTGCCAGATGTAGAATCTGCGTACAACAATGGCGCCTACATGAGAACGGATCGAAAACAGTTGTTTCGAATTTTGCGAGAAAATGCCTCGAGAAATTGGCCGACAACAATGCAGTGGAGTTTTAAAAATCACGCGAAGATGTACGGCTCACCTTGGTTTGACGATGCTTTACGAGAAACGCGGGCAGATTTTGCAGCTTTGAAAGGAGGGAGGCAGCAGGACATGAGCGTGCGCGAGACGAAAAAGCAGACGATTGAGTTTTTAGACGAACTCGAGAAATTAACATCAAGTGGTACGACGTCTGTCGGTTTCGCGAAAAATGTTGGAAAGAAGCTTGGTAAAAGTGCAGGAATAACGAAGCGTAAGAAACAGTCGCCAAAACAGCCTGGTCGACCTAAAACTTCCGACAGGAAGAGATCCTTGAACCATTTGTATGCGAAGGGCCCAGATGGCAAAGCATTTAAATGTGGTCATTGCAAAACGTGCATTAATAAAAAACTAAAGAAACGGTGCTTAAACACGCCACTTTTGGATAACGTGGACGTCAGTGATGTCAAAGTAGAAGATTTAGCACCAGGCGCTGTCGTGTACGGAACGACGATGGAATCTTTGATGACCTTGCGTTGTGTGAAGTGCCAAAGCGGCGACGACGAAGAAAGAATGCTCATCTGCGATGGTTGCGACGAAAGTATACACACGTATTGTGCTGGATTAGATGAAATTCCGTCGTGTGAGCATTGGTTTTGCGATGGGTGCGCCGGAGGACCGAAAGAGAAGGCGTTCTACGAACGCAAGCGAACTGCAATTTTGCAAACAAAAGGACTTTTACCTATTCCCAAAAATCCTAAGGCGACTACAGTAACGACGACAACAGCAGAACCAACAACGAAGCCAATTTCTCCTTCTCATAACAATACCACTTCTTCCGATGGTGCTATTGTTGTCGCTAAGCCCCCTGGCGCCGACTAACCTAAACGCGAGAATGTCGAATAAAAAGAATACTTATTCATTTAGCAATTAGAATCTTTAGACGAGTTTTGATGTAATTTATTAGAAATCACATTGAAACATATTTCTAAAGATAGCAACAACATCATTTTCACGCAAACACGCTTCGTTTCATCACTGAGCCGTACACTCTCTTCCAACTCGGTGGCGTTGCCCATCGCATCTCGTTTGTTGGCACGACGATATCAGCTGTACGTAATGCACCTACGTCGTCTACCATTTCTAAAGCACGAGATGCCATTCTATCCGCATCTACGCTGTTATCACCCTCAGAGCACAACGCGACTAGAAATCGCGCCGTTAATGATTGTTTAATGCACTCGTACACGAATGTCCACGGTGGAATGCGTCTATTCTTTAAATCCTCTGGAATTTGTTGAAATTCCAGCGCCGGTATCGGCACTCTGCTGTTACGATATTTGTGTTCACTAAATTTATTACTTTCACCATCAACTCCTGCTTTTGGATAACTTTCAGTGACCAAGTTCGGCGTTTGAATCATTCGCCACTTTGTGCCGCCTATTTGACTATCATTCTCTCCAACCGTCGATGGTAAAGAAGCGAGCAAAACCACGTTCTTAAACATACTCGTTTTTAACCAACTCGTCACCTCTCGAGCAAACTTACGTTGACAACCTTTTATAACTTCTCCCCTTTGTTGCGCAACGACTAAACTCACGTCTTCATTTGCATAAATCTCTAAACTCGATGCGGGCGACCCTTGGCAAGTCTCAGAAAATGGATCTGCACCGCAAATTGGAAGCACGTCTGGGTGATACAAAACGCCGATTGATTTCAGTTTCAGATTGAAAATTAATAAATCCGCTGCGAGCTGACCGACGTTGCCGTGCGTTACGCAAGGGAAAATGACCGTTGCGTTCCCGAACGAACCGTTCGTAGTGGTTAATGGAGAAAACTCCATACTATATCTTTATCTTAAAATAATACTAGCTCGCAAAATAGAAGATTAGAATAAAGATTTGTGATTTGTGACTTTTCGCTTTTTGCTTTCTTTCGGTAAATGGTAAAAGCTAAATCGTAAATGAGTACGAGTAGACAAAAAATTTATATTTCAACGTCGCAACGCTTTAACAAGCTCAAAATAACCTGGCATATCGCACGTTACTATCCCTTTTCTTATAGCAAAATCGATTATCACCAAAACACAGTTTGGTTTGAATCTCCCTGGTTCGAATGCAATGATTTCGCAAACTTTCTCAATCGGTAATAACTCGAACGATTCGACCTCACCGTCAACAGGTTTCGGAACGAATGCTTCCTCTAATTCTAAATCATAACAGAATAATACATCTCTTTTTACGCACTCTTTGTAAAACATGCGATATGAGACGCACGAAACCGATTTGACGTGTTTCTCTGAATATTTCTCCGGAACTCCAGCTTCCTCCGAAAGTTCTTTTATTGCGCAGAGCGTTGGTGGCATTCCAGCGGGGAGGCCACCTGCACTCAAATGATCGAGCATGCCTGGAAATGTCTGTTTATCTTTCGACCTCGTCCCAACCCAAAGGAATACGTTTGATTTTTTCTTGACGAATCCATTGACATGAACTCCGAAAGCTTTGATGCCTAGTAATGAGGCCGTCGCGCGTTCTACATTCATGCAAATCTCACCCGCATCCGATACTACTGGGAACATTTCGTTTCTCCATCCAGGGATCAGGGCGAGCTCTCGCATTTTTTCAAAGAGCTCTGCAACCACGCGCGTCTTCTCTTCGGCGCTTTTGTATCTATTTTCTCTATCTAAACAAATTGTGTTGTTTCCGCTGCGGGTAAACAAAACATATCCATCATCATCATTCAACGAACCATGTTCTAAAAGCGCTCGGGCAAAGTCGGGCCTCACGTGACCGACGTGCGAATCGTTTACTAATAAATCAACAAACTTATCCGAATATAAATCCTCTTTCGTTACGTCATTGCAAGACTCTACTGCGTTGCGTAATCCCCACATCAAATCACTATCACTACTTTGGTTCAAACCACTTGCCATCGTCCTAAATCCTATTCTTGTTTTACTTCGTTCTTTCTTCGCAACTGACCGTCTCGTTGTCCTGTTTGTTGCCATTAATAAACGCGTCAGTGCTGCGAGTTTATTCATTGTTAGACATCTAATGAGTTTGAGCGTAGGGTACGAGCGCACCGGTGCAAATAAACTGAAGAATTTATTTACATTATTTCTACAACACAGAATTAACTCACCTAATTAACCACAAATTGCACGCGAGCAAGAAAACATGGGAAGTGGGAAGAAAAAGAAAAAGAAGAGGGTAAATCAGAACGGCAATGTCAACACCTCGCGAAATTCTGATCGAGCTTATACTGCAGCGGCTCCGGCAGACACACCAGAAACACCGAAAATGCTAACGAATTTTAATCAAGACGACAAACGAATTCAAAATGTTTTATTAACGACTTCGCCTTTCCCATCACCCATACTCTCACCAACACCAACGCCAGCGAAGAAAATGTTTCCCAAATCATCACTGGATGATAAAGAATCAACTAAACAAGAAGAAAAAGATGATGATGATGATGATGATGATGAAGCTGTAGTCAAGGAAAAGAAGTTGAATTTTCAGACGCCAGCAATAGTAGAAAAAGAGGCAACAACAAAACCAGAGGAAACTACTTTGCCTTCACCGTCGCAAGCGGGTGTAGGAACGAAACAGCCGACGCAAACGACGCTTCTTTTGGAAACAAATCGAGACTTGCGTTCTGCATTAGCCGACAGCGTTAACGAACTCGCTTCCTTGGAAGAAGATAACGAGAGATTGAGAGAAGAAATACGAAAAGAAATTGAAATAGTGCGTCCTAAATTGATTGCCGAAGCATGCGAGGACTTATCAGAGCGATTGAAAAGAGCGGAAGTGGCTATTGAAAGAGAGCGACGGGAGGCTTCATCTGGTAAATTAGTGTTGGTGGAGTTACATACAACGAAACAAAAGCTCGCAGACGCTCTGAAACTAGTGGAAGAGCATAAAAGTATTAACGCGACTGACTGTGAGAAGAACGTGAATGAGAACGACGAACAGAAAGAGATGGAAACAGAACGAATACGAGTCATGAAGGATGCTTTAGAGAAAGCTGAGGATAGAGTACTGGTCATGTTTGCCGATTTAAATGCGACGAAGGTTGAATTAAATCGTCTCCGAGAAGAGAATACTGAATTGAAAACCAAGCACGCGCTGTCGGAAACAAAACTGAGCGAGTTAATGAATCAAAGGGAAGAAGAACAGGGGAAGCAACACAACCAAATGACGTCGCCGCGAGCGGTAAAAGAAGAATTAGAACTTGCAAATCTTATGAAGAAGAACGCGGAGATGCGAGATAAAGAGTCGCATAAGAAGATGGAGGAAGCTGAGAGACAAAAAGAAGCAGCGGTGAAGGTTGTAGAGAAATTGCGCACTGAGAACGATGAAATGAAACGCGCATACGAGAAGTTGAGAAAGGTTCTTGTTGAGCAAGATAGAGGTAAACATACAGACGAACAAATAGATAGCGAAAAAGAAATATCAGATATGGTAGGTAAGGAAACAAGTGTAAAGAAGAGAGTTGTAGCAAAGAAGAGGGAGAGACCAAGCGTATTAAGGCTACCAAGTTTCGCTTGGTATTTCATTTCCGGAAGCGATAAAGCACCTGAATTTCTCATCGAGGAAGATGAAAGTTGAACTATGTTATTAGTAGAATTAGAAGTACTATATCAAAATCAAGACTTTCTTTCTCTCTCTTCAAACCTGTAACGGTGCCGTGTTTACGACGCATACTGGAATGCTCGAGTTTGCTAAAACTGATTTGCACACCGACCCGAGTAAAAATTTTGCCATTCCACTTCTGTTATGCGCGGCCAGCGCAACTATAGTGTAGTTGCGGCGTTCGCATATGATTGACGATATTGTTCGATTGGTCATCTTCGCCAACTCAATCGCTTCGATCTCGCATGTAACTCCCTTCTCTTCACACATACGTTTGAACCATTGTTCGATCGATTTTTGAGCTGCCTTGCAACGCGAAGCGTTTTGCGTTATTGCGCTCGAGTACTCCTCTACTTCTTTCTTCGGCAATATTGTCAAGAAATGAATGGTGCTTTCATTTGGCTTGACTAAATGCTTTAACACAAACTTTACGGAGACTTTTGAGTGTTGATATGAAGAGAGGTCGAGAGGTACCAAGATTCTCATGATAAAAACTCTATTTGTTTTAACGATATGGACGATTCGTCTGTTTTCGTCGTGTATTTTTTTCTTTTTTGAAAAAAAACCTCGATACAAAAACATCCCTTTGTCTCATAAATAAAACGCGCTTTTACACGCACGCGCAAAAATGTGGCAAAAATGAAATTGAAGGCGGAAGTACCAAACACCTAATTTAACGAACGATGCAGCACCATCGCACTACCGATGGAGCGTCCACTTCATCAGCAGCGGCGATAGTAGCAACAGTGGTGGTGGGTTCGTGTTGTGTTTTGGCATTGCATTACGCGTACCAGATCAGAAAGCACGAAGATAATGATGATAGGAGAGTTTTAATCCAGAAGTCGTTACAACAGAAGAGAACAAAAAATGATGAAACATCACCAATACACTCGTCCGTGCTTGATTCTATCGGGAACACGCCGTTGATGAAAGTCTTATCTCTATCGGAGATGACGAAATGTGAAATTTATGCCAAGTGTGAGTTTTATAACCCCGGTGGTTCGGTAAAAGACCGAGTAGCTTTGCAAATAGTGCAAGAAGCTATGGAACGTAAAAAATTGAACAAAGGAGGTTTAGTCACCGAAGGTACGGCTGGATCTACGGGCGTTTCATTGGCCATGGTAGCGTCAGTACTACGATTAAATTGTCACGTTGTTATGCCAGACGATGCGGCCACGGAGAAATCTGCTCAGGTATTAGCATACGGAGCGACGGTCGAAAGAGTGCGGCCGGTTTCGATAACGCATGCAGACCATTTCGTCAACGTGGCGAAACGGAGGGCGGAGGAAAGTAACGAACAATTTGGAGAAGGCTCCGGGTATTTCGCGGACCAGTTTGAAAATCTTGCAAACTTTAGAGCGCATTATAATGGTACGGGGAAAGAGATATACGAACAAACGATCAACAGTGGAAAGAAATTGGACGCTTTTGTGTGTGCTATGGGCACCGGTGGTACTCTGGCTGGCGTCGCGACGTACTTACAAAAAATGCAACCCAGTATAAAGTGCTTCGTAGCTGACCCACAAGGATCTGGAGTGTTTAATAAAGTTACCAGAGGTGTCATGTTTTCAAATGTCGAAAGAGAAGGCACGAGGAAACGTAACCCTTACGATACCATAACCGAAGGCGTTGGTATAAATAGAATAACGAAAAACAATGCTCTCGTTTTAGAACCTAAGGTGGGGAGTTCGGCGAAGCTGTACGGGGCGTATAGAGTAACTGATGCGCAAGCTGTGGCAATGTCTAGATGGTTGTGTGTTAGGGATGGCATGTTTATAGGAAGTTCCAGCGCGGTGAACTTAGTTTCAGCGCTCATGTGCGCTCGTGAACTCGGAGAAGGAAAGGTGGTTGTGACAATCGCGTGTGACGCCGGATTGCGACACATGAGTAAGTTTTGGAACGACGAAGTCATCGCCAGGCACGACACTCTCGCCGATGCCGCCGCGTTTGGTTCTGATTTAGGTTTAACTCCAGAAGAATTTCTCGAAGGTTTGCTCAATCGTCCTTCGTTCACTGAGATGACGAATTATAACGATGTCAAAATCCCGGTGACCTCGTAGTAAGTAATAAAAAATTAAAAATAAGATTTCACTTTTCACTTTCTCTCTTCATAAGTCGAAGGCTTCTTCCCACTTTAGGTAGAAATCGTGTACACGCGCGCATGCAATGAAGCCACCACCGTCTTCCTCTTCCTTTAGCCGAAGAGAGGCCAAGAGAACGAGACGATACGTTATAATGTTAGCGTTCGTTTCTTTTCTCGCCCCACTGGTGTATCATCAAAATCACGAGTCACACCCACAAACGAAACGAGGGGAAAACCGAATATCCACGATCGCGCATCATCACTTCTCTTCTTCACACGATCAACATCGAGCTTTGATTGCGAAGAGTTACGGATATGGAGGTGAAATCGAAGACGAAGACGAAGATGATATTAATACACACAATATTCAGAATAATAGAAATTATGAAGGGAGTTCTTCTTCTTCTTCTTCTTCATCTTCTTCTTCATTCGCCAACTGTAACAAGAGAGGGATTGTCGTAAACAACAAGTGTCAGTGTTTGAAGCTGTGGCATGGCATATCATGCGAGGAAGGTCCGAACACCTTCACGTTCAAGAGCAAATCGAGTGAAAAGCTTTCGTCTTCGAGAAAAGTTAAAACTCCTTTACAGTTTGAAGGTGACTTCACGACAAACAAAGAGCAACTTCGCAAAACATGCGAAGATGGGAACATTAAAGTGTTCTTACCGGGTAAAATTCCGCCAATGCGAGTTATTGGTACGTGCAAATCCGTGGAACAAGCCGGTGTACCTCCAAAAGATGTCGTCTCCAAAATGCCATATAAAAGTTGCGCCGTTGTCGGAAACTCTGGGATGTTGGCATACGGGCAAAACGGGAAAGAGATTGATTCCCATGACGTGGTCATACGATTCAACGGGGCACCTACGAAGGGTTTGGAAAATCGCGTTGGGACGAGGACATCCTTTAGATTAGTAAATTCGAAATGGTTAGACTTTAGAGAATCGAAAGATGAAAT
>MDTC01091570.1_pt1 | contig 10341 bp, 8 predicted proteins | sample 811181 | NCBI WGS metagenome assembly MDTC01 (sample SAMN05326644, study PRJNA326480) | marine metagenome | isolation source: seawater | place: Pacific Ocean: North | collected 2011
AAACCTTGGGTGGAGTTCAACTGGCAATGGTACCCATTGGACTTTCTGCATCTCGGACAACGTAGTTCTTGTAAGGAGTGTTTGGTCCTCCGCACTCAGTGTACGAAAATGCCAACTAATGAATTTAGCCAAATCCGTGACATTTGAAATGAGTCCAGACGATGGCAACCCCAAGATACTTGCCATTTCTGGAAATTCATTTTTCAATCGCTGGTCTCCAACAATTCGGCTGTAGCCAATCACCCTTGTACTTTGAGAATCATTGGGAAAGCGAGTGGATTCCAACTGTAAGGGTGTGAGGATCACTTCCTGGATATATAGTTCATAAGACAATCCGGAGACGCGCTCTACAATCAATCCACCAAGGTTTATTGCCAAGTTAGAGTACTTGTGGATTCGATTTGGTGGAAACAACAAAGATTGTTGGGCCAATCCCTTCAAAATTTCATCAAGAGCCAACGCTTGATTCTGGTCTCTTTTGTCCAAGAGAAAATTGGAATTGATGGGTAGACCCGTAGTGTGAGTCAGAATGGACTTGATAGTCATGTCTTTTACAGAATGACCATTTGTTTTGATTGCTCTAAGCTCAGGAATTATTTCCACTACTGGAGTGTCTAGGAGAATTTTCTGCCGTTCTACTAGCTGCATCAAAGCAATACTAGTAAAGAGCTTTGTAATTGAAGCAATTCGATAATTGGTTGACTCAGAAGCTGGAGTTTGTTTTTCGAAGTCTGAAACTCCAAATCCCTTTGCATAAACAAGTCGTTGATTCTGAACAAGGCTGACGGAAACTCCACGTAAGGCTTGATCACTCATTAGGGTGTCCAGCCAGGCTTCAAAGAGTCGAATTCTTGATTGAAGGAACTCATTTGATTGAGCGTGAATAGTCGTGACAGAAGCACTAAGAACGATGATCCCAATAATACTCAATTCGAGGCATTTTCCGATTTTTAAATTCTTTTTAAAATTTGAAATCATGATCAAAAATCTCAATGTAAATCTATTCTCAAGATCACTCTTTGGGAGTAGATTTATCAATTTTTTAAATGATAGGTTTTGAATTTGAACCAACCCAAACAATCACCTCTCAGTGATGATAGTTAAGAACAGCTCAGGTCTATTTCAGAGGGCTACTACTGGGCTTGAGTGCTTACTAACTGCATCCAATTGTGGGACAGCCCTAGGGACAAAAAATTCAGGATCACTGGATTGCTTCCACTCCCTCATGCGTTTGCAAGGAATTGGTGTAGTATACCAAGTCGTGGAGGCCAGCCCTTTCTCTTCAGCTTTTTGAGCTTCTTGTCCGATGAGGCTGTAATCTCGGGGGATTGTTGTGCTCGCCATAGTCTCAGATCTGATAAGGATTGATTGGATAAGAAAAAGAAGAAGGGAGTGTTTACCAGGTTATAGCGGTTCAGGGATTACAGATCAATGACGTGTATCAAGCCAATCCCAAGCTTGTTTGGGATTGGCTTGATTTAACTGCCATCGGAATAGCCAAACCTGTCGTTGTACTTTGGTCATTCGATGACATTACCCATCACCAGGCCATCCGCCAGATGAATTTTTTTATGAGTACACAAACCATCGACAGCGTAGTATTCATCACCTGGGGAACGATAGACTGCAAACGTTCGATCAACGTGATCAAAATGAATCACGTCTTCTCCTTCAATATCATCAGCAGCACAGACTTGAACCGATTCAGTCATGATATTCCTCTATCAGTATTTATATTCTTGAATTAACGAGCATCAGCAATTGTGAATGCCTTTTGAAATGCTTCAATTGCATTTTCGGGATCATCAGAGGCGTATGCTTCCATTGCAACAGGTCCTCGGTAGCCCATCTGATAAAGGGCTTCGGCAATCTTTGAATAATTGATTTCTCCAGTTCCTGGTTCCTTCCGACCTGGCACATCGGCAACTTGGATTTCACCAATATAGGGCAGGCATTTTCTACACATTTCAATCAGGTTTCCTTCACCAATCTGCACATGATACAAATCCAGATTGAGCTTTAATTTAGGGCGATCGACCGCAGCAACCAAAGCTAGGGTGTCTTCTGCCAAAGCGAACGGAACTCCTGGGTGGTCCACAGGTAAGTTCAGATTCTCAAGAGCAAAGACGACTCCCTCTTTGTCAGCCAAGTCTGCGACATGATTTAGTGTATCCAGTGCTTTCAGCCACATCATTCCAGTCACGGATTCACAAGCTTGTAATGGCAATCCTCCCTCACCTAAACCAGTTCCGTGGAGGTTCAGTCGATCCACGTTGAGTCGCTTCCCAACGACAATGGTCTCTTTTGCTGTAGCAAGAAGTTCTTCTGCTCCCTCATTGTCAGCAAGACGTCCTCGCAGGTAGCCATTCATGATTGAAAAATTGGCCTTGGTCTTCTCCAGCTTGTCCAAATCATGAGCTGGCCAATTCCATAAGCCCACAGCAAATCCCATTTCTGTCAACTTGCTCACACGCCACTCGATTGGCTTATCTTGCCAAAGCATCTCAGCACAGACTGCCAATGGGAATTGATAGGACATATTTTCTCCTTTGATTGGTTGCTGTAACAACTGAATCAAGACGTGGTTTCAGTCAAACTTTAATCACATTCTAGTCTAACCTCGGAGAGCATAAAATGCTGAGTTGGATTCTGGAAGATATGAACTTTTGTTGATTACTTAAGTTTATGAATCTGATTCTTTTCAATGCTAAAAAGCTTGGGGAGGTTCTGGCCTCAACCCCGATCGAACTAAGGATTCCCAACACTGAATCGGTGCTGAATTGAGAATTGTCTCTAGGTCATTTTTTAATTCAATAATTGAAGTGGAAGGAGCTTTTTCACAAACCACCAGGTGCGCAAGTCGGCTGAGCGCATCCATTGCAAAACCTACATTGATCACATTCGGATCTTCTAGAATGATTTTCTTAAGTTCCTCTATTAAAGAGCCTAGCTTTTCACCGAGCACCCCCTCTCCGTGCGAGCAGAACATCACTAGCGCCCACAGGACATTCTCACGAACTGCCGATCGGACAGGTTCAAATCTTTCTAGCCCGAAATCGATTCCCATTCCCTCACAGACATCACTTTCATCCGTTGGTCGTACAAACTTGATGTTTCTTTTTTGTGCCAGGTCCATGGAGAGCTGATTCTTTTCCTGCTGAAGACTTTGGATGAGAGCTTCCACACATTTTGAGATCCACTCCAATCCTTGTCCCACAGCAATCGTACGCCTACCGAGACAACCCAAGGAACCCGCAGCAACGGAGCGCACGTATTTTGATGAGTCCTCTAGCAAACATTCCTTGACAACATCAAAGATTTCTTTGTTCAGGGTACTAACTTCACCCAATCCGTATACACCAGCCTTCCGTAACCATTTAATTGGTGATTTGATTACTTCTAAAAATATATCTTCAGAGGCATTACCCAGAGCAACAAGGCCATAGGTTCCAGATCTTCTCACACTTTCACGCTCATTCAAAAGTGCTCTCCAGAGTAGTTCCTTGGCAAGTACCTGATCGCTGATCGCTGCTAGTTCGTAGGCAGCACCAATTCGGACGGGTTCCTTTTCATCTCCTTTCTCCAGCATCTGCTCGAAAAGTCGTAAAGCTTCTTTTTTCAGATATTCATCAGATTGATTCGTTTCTTTTGTTTTTGGGGCCGGTGATTTACCAGTTTCTAGCCAATACTTGTGGTAATTCCAAATGCTCTTGATTCCAGAACTCACCTCAGTCAGATCAAACCCTGTCAGGGGGTCTACGCTTTCTTGACACCAGTCAACTTCTGCTGAGTCCATTGACGCAGGTTCATTTGTCCGATAAATCCAGAATCTCCACATAAATCGTGGCTTCTCTGTCCATTGACGCCAATCATCTCTCCGGTGGTTACCCCGATGGAAAGTGTTGTGTGAATAGAGAAGGACACTACCAGCCTGCAGTGGGGCGACTTCAAAGACCTTAGCCAGAGGCCAGTTTAGCGCTGAAACTGCTTCCATCATCCGATGATCGTGTTTGGTCTTTCGATGGATAATGTCTTCCAGTGTGTATTTGGAGTCTGGCCCACTGACCGGTATGCTCTCCAAGCCTTCAATTAAGTAGGCAAAGTCTATGTGATCAGCTCCTGCAAAGTTGTCGTGGTTCTCTTCGTGGTTGAATGTCCAATAGTGGCTAAACGGAACAATCACAGTCGGTCCCATTTCTGAAGAAACTTCCTGTGGGTAGTAGAGCATCTCAATTTGAATGGATTGGTGATGCCTATGCTTGCGTGCATTATAGGGAGCGTTATCATCTTTATGCCAATGCTGGTCACGAGATCCGCTGATGAAAGGAGTACTATGAATGAACGGCACAATTGCCCAGTTTTTTCCAACAATTCGGTCACAGGCATTGACCAATCCAGGTGCATCCAAGATATCAAAAACCTCTGGAATGACTTCAGGAGTGATGCGTTGCTGATCCTGCACTGCTTTTTTTTCCTTTTCGTAAATACGTTGATGAATCTCAATGGGAACGCCCAGACTTTCTGGAGAAAGAACAGCGACACCCCTACTCGCAAATTCTTGAACAAGATTTTCTGCTTTACTGAAAGTGATTGATTTAGTGGGTCGGTGTTGGGAAATCAATTTATGCAACCTCTGCTAATATTATAAAAAAAATTCTGAATTATTAAATAATTTAATATAAGTATATTTAAATTTATTGATTTATTAATAATTAAAATCTATATTTCTAAGTAGAAGCTAAAGCAATACGCTCTGACACAGTAGCTAAGCTGATACAAAGTATCTATCACTGACGCACTTCACAAATCCAGTCAGTGAGATAATTCGTGGGAAATATCGGCCAGCGTGGGTGTTTCCCACATTTCAGGCTTGTATTCGTTCACCCTCACCATGAGAGGTTTGTATGGCACCTGCAAATTTCCGTCGTTGGAGAAGGATCTTGGTCTGGAGTACTTTGACTGCGAGTACAGTGTGGTTTCTGAGTTTGATAAGTGCATGGAACCCCAAACTACTTTCCTCTCTTTACAGCGTGATTGGTCTTTAATCATCCAAGACGTTTTAAAGGTACTTCCAAGACAACTCACCTCAGCATCGTCACGCATTCAGAAATAGCTCTTCGATCTGTGTGCATGATTACCCAACATCAGTAATCCGACCTTAGCAGCAATGACCTATGTTTGATCCAAATAAATTTGCTTAATTTCTGTATTTCGAATATCGAAAAAATACACACATCAAATTTTGATACTGTCCTTAAAACAAATCGACTATTCAGCAGCAAGGGCTCTTATGCAGAAACAAGAACGTTTAGATCCAGGATGGGCTTGGACAAAGAAATATAATATCGGTGCTGGAGTGAAAATTGGGGACACAATCTATACATCTGGGCTGGTGGCCCTTGATAGTGAGGGTAATGTGATTGGTGAGGACGTTTACGCCCAATCTAGTCAGGTTTTCAGGAATATTGAGAGTTTGCTAGCTGTTGCTGGGGCAAAAATGGTTGATGTTATCAAGATCAATACATTCCTGACCGATATGTCTCAATACGGCGAGTTCAGTAGAGCCCGCAATGAAGCCTTTCCCGACGGTGTACCTGCTAGTGCTTCCTACTGCACTCCTGCACTAGTCCTTCCATCTTTGTTGGTTGAGATTGAAGCCATTGCGATTATTGGTAGCGGTAGTTGAAACTTGCTTAATTCGCTAAAGCTTACCAGGTATCCAAATACTGGGATTCCACTTTTTTCCTACTGACAGAACATATCTCTGTAACTACCTCCATATTTTCAACCAGCTTTTACATCTTATCATCTGATGGTGCCTGATTACAGAAACAAATTTAGACTTTACTGTGCAGCCATTCCCGTGATTCGCTAAATTTCTAGGTTTTTGGACCATAGTATATTCTAATCTAACTTTAGATTCACTATCCTCGTTTTTTACTCTTACAAGAATTAACTATGACTATCACCCAATTTCAATCTGGAGTGAAGATTCGGAACTTTCCTGGTTTCAAGAAGTTCATCAGTGGTTTAGCCAAGCAAGGCACCTCTACACTGACAGTCTTGTTTGTTTTGTTCATGGCACACTCAATCCACCTCCTCTGGGCATTGTTCTCAAAGTTTTTCTGATTCTATATCAAAAACCCATGTATGATCTGAAATGAGAACTGTGGCTTTTTGAGAATATGATCTTAAGCTATCAACTATCTAGGCCCCCCTCTGGTCAACCCAAACAACAACAGCTACAGTCCATTTGCTCTAAATGAACACCAACACTGTTCGGAGACCGTGTGTTTATCGGCTATGAGTGAACGAGATATTTGAAGCAGCAGAACACTTTCCACGACCTATGCCCCTACCATTTCCTCTTCCCTTTGATGGAAAGCCACATCGCTGGACCATGGGCCTACGCCCACTAGCTCTGGCAGACTGGCTCTGGCTCGATGAACACTACGACGCAGAGGTTGCTCTGAGGCGGAAACTTCTTGAACAGCGTCGAGACGAGGTGTTTCAAGCCTGCCCTGAAGCACAGGACGCCAGCAGGGAGGTACTCGAACTGGTTCTCAGATTTCTTGAAAAACATCATGTGGAGCGCTTTCAAAGGATTCAGGAAGACAAGAGTCTAACACCAAGGCAAACACCTTCTGGGATAGCCTCTACAGCGCTGCATCCACTGGAATTAGCAGGACAGTTGGTGCAGGAGGATCTTTGTGTTATGCAGGCAGCTCCGGAGGATGCCAAAAATGCCGGAGAGTATCATCTGACCGCAGCGGTGCTTTGCTTTCCTACCCGCTGGAATCTGCGGGAGAAGATCAGGCACCCGATGTCAGAAATCCATGACCCGGTACCGGGATATCGGGAGCAGATCAACGCTCCAGTGAATCAGTTCATGCGTCGTCTGACACCAGAAAAGCCAATGTGGCGTGTCAACTGGAGCCTGAATGAGGATCCAACACTCTTTCAGCCAGGAGGTCACAGAGCCACGGAAGCCTCACCCCACCTCACCTCAGAAAATACTGGAGCCGAAGTGTTCTTGCGCTTGGAACGCCAAACACTCCGCAGGCTTCCCAAGACAGGTGCAATTCTCTTCACCATACGGATCCTCCAGTGCCCACTGGAGGAACTGAATGATTCAGAAGCTCACCAGCTGGCCCAGACGCTACGCTATTGGCCTGAAGATCTGCGGACCTACAAGTCCTTTCCAGTCTACGGACCAGCTGTACTGAGTTACCTAGAGAGTCGGGCTTAATTCAAGAGTAGAACTTAATGGTGCACATTACACGCAAGCTGTGAGGCATGAATAGATCTGGACCAGATTAGATCTTCCAAGCCTTTGAGTATAAAGCCCTCGGTGCATGACCAGTTTTTTAAGAAAATTTGATAAAAATAATCCTAAGATTTTCTGGAAACTCAATTGTTCATCCAAACCAACCAACAAATCCTGATGTATGAAACAGAGATGCTGTCGCCAAGCCTAATAGCAACACCAGACAAAAGGTTTTGTAGTAGCGCTCTATACTTGGTCGAAACATAAACTGGCCCAATAAAACTCCAGCTGTGACGGGTATACTCATAGCCAGGCCACGTTTGATAGCGAGCCAGTCCATCACCCCTAACGTCAAAAGCCATATAAGGACAACAACCGAGGATAGCATTACATAAAAAATCAGTGTGGCCCGCATGACTGGTGTGGGCCGGTCTTGGCTCAACACATAAAGCGCCACCACCATCCCACCCAGTGAGGCAATACCCGTGGCAAATCCTGCCAAAATGCCAGAGCCTATCAATCCTGGCTTACTGGCTAGAGCTTGAATCCTGATTCGCACCAATTGCAAACTCGCAAGAATGATGATCATCAACAAGGCAACGAGGCGCGAGTCATTCTCATGCATCCAGCCTGTCACGGTCAGGCCAATCGGCATTCCAAACAGAACGCCAGCAATCAAACCCAGAGCCATACTCCGATCTGCTTCACTCCAGCCACCACGCACCAACATTGTAGAGGCAACGGCCTCCATCACCCAGCAAACAGGGAGTAGCGCAATGGGAGGTAGGATTAGCACTGACAATGACATGAAGAGCGCTGAGAGTGCGAAGCCAGAAAACCCACGCACCATCCCGGCACAAAATGCAACAGCCACCAAGAAGCCCGCCTCATTAAAAGTCAAGGAAAGCGCAATGATCATTCTGTGATTTTTCTGTGATCAGTGCGGTCCAAAACTACTGGCTCCTTCTTTCGCTAGTCTGGCATTTCTCAGATAAATCCTTTCAAATCTAAGAAATCAATTCTTAACACTCACCACACACTCATGTTTTTTCTGATCCTTAGGTAGGCACTACCAACTACCAAACTCAGCAGTAAAAAACCAGTCCTGCGGGATCAGGGCAAATAGCTCAACGAGAAAACTTTCCTTGTCTATTGATACTCTGATCAAGTGATGTCCAAACCAGCAGCCACCACTCAAACCAAAGAATACCAACAATAGTCCAAGATGTTTTTCCTTGCTCATGATGATTATCTCACTCTTCCAAATTGGATCTACCTTCAAGCCAACCAAAGGATAGTAAAATTTGATCTGAATGCGTGTCAGAGGAAAGCCTCAAGCAAGAAAGCTGCTTAGCGAGCCTTGTCCAGAATTCGTTTGACTTCGGCCAATTCGTAATTCAGTGCAGTGTAACGGGTCAGGGTTCCTACTGTCCGAACCGCTTGATCGATAGCCTCTGGCGTACCGATCAAGACAAACAACTCTTTGCCCCGCGTCATTGCGGTGTAGAGCAGATTACGTTGTAACATGAGGTAGTGGTGGTGGGTTAACGGGAGCAAGACTGCTGCATATTCACTTCCTTGGGATTTATGCACAGAGATCGCGTAAGCCAGTTGCAGTTGATCCAATTCACTGGCTGTATAGGGAATGATGGTATGTTCAAATTCTACCCGAAGTTCTCGAGTCTCAGTGTTCACCTCCCGAATTTGGCCAGTATCTCCATTGAAGACTTCTTTATCGTAGTTGTTAACCTGCTGCATCACCTTGTCACCGACCCGAAACTGCCACTGCTTGAATTCAATTCCTTCCTCACTTGGATTGAAAACTTCTTGCAAGCGTTGATTTAGATTAATAGATCCCGTTAGCCCCCGATGCATCGGGGTCAGCACTTGAACCTGATTCAGGGGATCAAAACCAAAACGCTCAGGAATCCGCTCGGTGCAGACACGGAGTAGCTTATCAACAATCCGCTGCGGATCACCTTCCTGCATGAAGTAGAAATCTCTCAATTCACTTGAATTCACAGGACCTTCCAAATCTGGAAGATCACCTTTGCGCACTCGGTGGGCGTTGAGAGTGATCAAACTATCCTGAGCCTGTCGAAAGATGGTTTCCAACCGCACTACTGGTATATGTTGTGAAGCAATTAGGTCCTGAAGAATCGCTCCAGCACCAACGGACGGCAACTGATCCACATCGCCAACCAAGATCAGCCGGGAAGGAGAAGGGATCGCTTCCAACAATGCATCCATTAGCAAGGTATCAATCATTGATGTTTCATCAATGATCAACAATTCGTATTCCAGTGGATTGTCCTGATTGCGCTGGAATCCTTGATTGCCAGCTTCCAATAGACGGTGAATGGTTGAGGACGAATGTCCTGTGGCTTCTGAGAGCCGTTTGGCAGCCCTTCCTGTGGGAGCTGCCAGCGCTGTTTCTGGAATTTGTGGGAGCATCAACTCCAGGATGAAGCGGATAATCGTTGTTTTTCCAGTACCTGGACCGCCAGTGAGGATCAGTACCTTGTGTTGCAGGGCTGCCTGTATTGCCTGGTACTGGACTGAGTCCAGACGCAAGTCGAGCCGTTCCTGGCATGCGTCAAGTAGCTCTACAGAAGGACCAAAGTTGGTCAGTGGAGGACTTTCCAACAAGCGAAACAGGTTTTCAGCAATACACTGCTCTGCAAAATAAAAACGTGGTCTGGAGAGCAACGACTGGTTCCCACCCGTTAAATGAACACTGTCTCGGTCTTTGAGCTGTCGCTCTTGCAATAGATGATCAATCGCCTGTTTGGTGCGTTCTTCAGGTAGGTGCAATTCCATGCAGACTTTCTCCAACAGCAAAGCCTGAGGTAGACAGGTATGGCCCTGTTGCGCTTGCTGCTCAATCACATAAACCGTTCCAGCAACGGCTCGCTCCAATGAATCAGCAGCAAAACCAAGTTTACGAGCGATCGCATCCGCAGTTAGGAATCCAATACCTGGCAGTTCCGTCAATTGGTAAGGATTTTCCCTCAACACTTGAATGCTGTTCAGGCCATAGCGCTGAAAAATTCGCTGGGCCTGGGCGTTGGAGA
>MDTC01174942.1_pt1 | contig 10341 bp, 9 predicted proteins | sample 811181 | NCBI WGS metagenome assembly MDTC01 (sample SAMN05326644, study PRJNA326480) | marine metagenome | isolation source: seawater | place: Pacific Ocean: North | collected 2011
ACAATTTTAAGAGACAAATAAAGTTCGATAAAGTTTCATTTGCTTATGATAATATAAATCCGTGTTTAGATTCAGTTAGTTTAACAATAGATGCAAAAACTTCGGTAGGAATTGTTGGGGAATCAGGATCTGGGAAAACTACTCTTGTTGATTTAATCACTCTTTTACATGACAATATTAAAGGTGAATTGACAATTGATAACATACAATTTAACGAAATTAACAAAGAGAGTTGGAGAAATCAAATAGGATATATTTCTCAGGACACGGTAATATTTGACGATACTATTGCAAATAATATTTCAATGTGGGACAAAGATTTGAATAGAAATATGAGTAAATTAAAAAAAGTAGCTCAACAAGCAAATATTTTAGAATTTATAAATACTCTCCCTGATGGATTTCATACAAAAGTTGGAGATAGGGGGATTAAGCTTTCGGGCGGTCAAAAACAACGTTTATTTATAGCACGAGAGTTATATAGAAAACCTTCTATATTAATTTTAGACGAAGCAACAAGTGCTTTGGATTCAAAAGCGGAAAATAATATTCAAAAAAGTATTGAAAATATAAAAGGAGAATTAACACTGATCATAATAGCTCATCGAATTTCCACAATAAAAAAAGTTGACAAAATTTTAAAAATAAATAAAGGGAAAGTCATAGAAGTTGAAAGCTTCAGTGAATTAAAAAAAAGTATTAAATCAATTGATTCACAATTATCTCAAAAAGAAATATAAGTTGAAAAAATATATTTATTTTATGACAGAAGGGGAACAGTGGTTCAAATGCGCTGTTAAACTTCATAAAGAAAATATTGCAACTCCTGTAATCTGGCTTGGTGATGATCAACATTATAATAAAGCTAAAAACTTTTTTGGAGATTCAATAGTTAAGAGAGATTTGATAATTAGGCATAGGCCATATAAAATTAAAGACATAGAATATAATGCTGAAAATTTCGAGTTTTTTAGCTCAAATCAATATTTAATAGCAAAAGATAGATGCCTAAAAATGATGGACCGGCTTGACCTTTACGGAACATTTTCAAGACTTGACAGGGAGGCATACTTAAATAAATTATCAATTTTAGCACTAAAATTAATAGATAAGTCTAAGCCAGATTTTCTGCTCGTAAGTGAGATTCCCCATGACCATCCAAAGTATTTGATTTATCAAATTTGCATATATCTTGGGATACCGATATATAAATTTAACACATGGAATCTAGCACCTTTGATTTATCTTCAAAATGTTCAAACTAATCAAATTATAAAAAAATCAAATTTTTTTAAAACGGATTTTGATAATAAAATTAACTTTTTAATAAGTAATTATTTTGAATCAATAAAATCTAGCCCTGAGAATTTTGAGTTTTCTTATATGAAAGAACAAAGACTTAGTTTAACCTTTAAATCAAAAATAAACCAATTTTTCACAAAAGACTTAATTTCATATCTAAAGGATATTAAACATAATTTAGAAATGCATATTAAGAATCAGTATAATCCAATTAATCCTTACAGATTGGGTTTTTTAACTAGAATAAAAATAGATAACAAAAGAAAAAATAACCTTAGAAAAGCTTTAAAAAAATCTGTTCAAAGCTATTTATTGGAGAAGCCGTATATATATTTTCCATTACACTTTGAGCCTGAAAGGACTACAAATCCGGATGGAGATAGATTTCATGATCAAATTTTAGCAATAATTAGCCTGAGAAAACTTGTCCCAAGTAATATTTCAATTTATGTAAAAGAGCACCCTTCACAAATTATCATCGGATCAAAAGGCTCCAGAGGGAGAAGTCCAATGTTTTATAACGTGTTAAGAAATATTTCAGGTGTAAAATTAATATCACACAAAGAGAATAGCTTTAAGCTACTAAAAAATTCAATTTTTTCTGCTACTATAACTGGATCTGTTGCAATTGAATCATCAGTAATTGGTAAAAAATCAATTATTTTTGGCTCAACCTGGTATGATAATAGCCCAAATATTTTTCAATGGAATGACAATCTAATCTATGAAGATATAATAAACTATAAAGTGAAACCTCTTGAAGAAATTTTGGAGTTTTTTAAAGATCAAAAGGAATTATATGCCATTCCAGCTTTTCAAAATGGAAGTAAAATGAGAAGATTTTCATCTTTCAACAATAAAAAATTTATGAATTTACAAATTGAGGGTATTTGCCATCTGATTAAAGAGATGGTAAAGAATATCTAATATGAATATTTTATTTAGACTTGATGCTGGAAGAAAAAAGGGTCTTGGCCATCTTGTAAAAAATATTTATTTAGCCAATGAATAATGTAGGTGGTATAATACTTAGTAGAATGTCTTCACGAAGATTACCGGGGAAGGCATTAATTAATTTGTCTGGACAATCTCTTTTGGAAAGAGTTATCAGGCAAACAAAAAAAGTTAAAAATATAAATCATTTTTGCCTTGCAACTTCTACTGATGAATCCGATGATTGTTTGGAATTAATTGCAAAAAATTTAGGAATTGAATGTTACAGGGGTTCTCTTGAAGATGTAACTTATAGAGCTATAGCTGCAGCAAAAAAAAATGGTTATGAAAGTTTTGTCAGAATTTGTGGAGATAGACCATTTATAGATCCAAAAATTTATGAATCAATGGTTACAAGTCATTTGTATAATAAAAATGATTTGACGACAAATATATTTCCAAGAACTGTACCGCCTGGCCTAACATGTGAAATTATTTCAACTAGTTCACTTGAAAAAATGTACACTTTGACAGACGAAAAGCAAGATCTTGAACATGTGACAAGGTTTTTTTACAAATCTCCTGATATATTTAAAATTCAAAATATTAATTTTTCATATACTGAAGATGAAATTAATTTAAGACTTGTTATTGATAATGAAAAAGATTTAAACAGAACTAAATGGATACTTTCTAAATTGAAAAATAAAAATGCACACGACACTAAAACTATTATTTCATTAACTAAAGAGTGGAAAAAAATTAATAATCAACTATGATAATACTAGGAATTCATGACGGGCATAATGCTAGCGCAACACTTTTAAAGAACGGAAAAATTATTTGTTCAATTGCTGAAGAAAGATTAACTAGACAAAAGAATCATTATGGATTTCCATTCAAGGCAATCGATAATGTTCTTAAATCATCAAATCTTTCTAAACTTGATATTGATTTTGTAGCAATGTCGTCAAAACATTTACCTCCTTCATATTACTTTACACAAAGAAATTCAAGACTCACAATTCAAGATTATTGGAAAGAACAAAAAGAATATTGGTATCCAAAAATATATGAAAATAAAAACCCAAAATATCTTGATGTACTATCTCATTGTATAGACGAGTCCAACTTTCCATATGATAAAAAGTATATTAAAAATGAGTCTGATAATATAGGAATGTGGAATGCTAGGGTAAGCCACGCTTCTGACTATTTAAATATTGATAAAGACAAAATAACTCATCATGATCACCATATGTGTCATGCATATTATGGATATTTAGGTTCACCCAATAGAGATAGAGAGCAATTGGTGTATACTATGGATGGATTTGGTGATGGAGCAAACGGAACAGTTTCTATAGGTATTCCTGGAAAAGAACTAAATGAAATCTCAAGGTCATCAAATTGTAATATTGGAAGAATTTACAGGTATGCAACACTTTTACTGGGAATGAGACCTGCTGAACATGAATATAAATTAATGGGATTAGCAGCATATAACTTTCATAAATACGGAGAGCAAGCTTATAATGTGTATGCAAATACACTACAAGTAGATGGATTGAAGTTTAAATATAAGACCAAAATTAAAGATCACTTTTTTTATTTCAAGAAGAAACTTGAGGGGCAAAGATTTGATGCGATAGCTTATGGAATTCAAAAAAGATGTGAGGAATTGTTAACAGAGTGGATCTCAAACGGAATAAAAGAAACAGGTATCCAAAACATTGTAATGAGTGGTGGTGTTGCACAAAATATCAAGGCTAATAAATTAATAGGGGAATTAAATAATCTTAAAAGTTTGTTTATACCTCCTGGTCCTGGAGATGAGTCTATTTCAATTGGGGCTGCATACCTAGAGTATATTTCTAAAACAAAGCGAATTAATGATATTGATCCCATTTCTGGTTATCTCGGACCTACTTTTTCTGAAGATGAAATTATTAATGCTATAAAAACCAAACTACCTAAAAATTATCTATATCATAAAGCTGACGATACAAAATGTGCTAAAATTTTATCAAAAGGTCAGGTTATTGCAAGATTTAGTGATGAAAAAATGGAGTTTGGCGCAAGAGCTCTTGGTAACAGGTCAATTTTAGCTGATCCTAGAAGACCTGATGTAATTCATAAGATAAATAAACTTGTAAAAATGAGAGATTTTTGGATGCCCTTTGCACCAAGTATAATCGAGGATAGAGAAAAAGACTACATTATCAATCCAAAGAAAATTGATGCTAGATTTATGGCAATTGGGTTTGATTCTACAGAACTTGCGGAAAAGCACCTACCAGCGGGACTTCACCCTTTTGACAGAACAGCTAGACCCCAAATAGTCAAAAAAAGCGATAATTTTAAGTATTATAATTTAATTAAAGCCTTTGAAGATTTAACAGGTGTAGGTGCTCTAATGAACACATCTTTCAATATCCATGGAGAATCGATAGTTGGTACTCCAGAAGATGCAATAGACACTTTTTCAAGATGTGGATTGGATCATCTTCTTCTTGGTGATTGGTTAATCTCAAAGCAATAAAATGAATTTTTTTTCACCAAAATACCTTATTAGACTTGATGATGCAAGCCACTATTCAAATTATGATAAATGGGATCTAATTGAAAAGATTTTAATAAAATACGATGTAAAACCTGTAGTAGCCGTAACTCCTAAGAATATGGATAAAAACATTCAATATTCTAGTTATAATGATAAATTTTGGGAAAAGGTTCATAAATGGGAAAAATTGAATTGGACTATTGCAATGCATGGTTATAACCATGTTTATCATACTTGTAAAAGATTTAAATTAAAATTTCCGTTTTATAACAGAAGTGAATTTGGAGGTTTAAGTTTAAAAGAACAGACTCAAAAAATCAAAAAATCAAATGAAATATTTCTTTCAAATGGGATAAAGCCCAAGTTATGGGTTGCACCTAGTCATTCATTTGACCTCTTGACACTGAAAGCCATTGAAAAGGTTACAGATATAAGAATCATAAGTGATGGAATTGCTTTCTCAAGCTTTTTTGAAAATGGGTTTAATTATATCCCTCAACAACTATGGGGTTTTAAAAATAAGTTTTTTGGGACTTGGACAATATGTCTACATCCAGACACCATCTCAGAAAATGAATTAAAGAATTTAGAATTATTCTTAAAAAATAAATCTATAAAAAATCAAATCACCGAATTTAAAAAGATACATCTTAAAAAAAGAGGCTTAAATTTTTTTGAAAAAATTTACTCCACTTATTTTTGGACTAAGTATAATTTTAAGTACACAATTAAAAATTTTCTAGTTAATAAATGGGAGATAAAAAACGGACTCCAGAAATAATTAAACAAGCTTTAAAAAAAAACTGGTCTCATGTTTTTTTCGTATTAAATCCTATAACTGTTATCATAACAAAAATGATTATCAGTTGGTATAAAATAAATTCGAAAAACATAAAAATTTTTTCATTTAGAGATACAGACACATCATTATTAAATTATTCTGTCACTAAAATCTATCCTGGGGAGTATGATAGGTATTTAGAAAGATTTTTGTTTTATTCTCCTACTGCAAATATCATTAAAAATGAAATTAATTCTATATGTTCAAACTTTATTTTATATACATCTTGGGCTTATCTACAAGCAGAAAAGATTCTTCAAATAGACAGTTGTATGGGACATATATACATTGAAGAGGGACAACATTCGTATATGCAAATTCCTGAGTTTAATTACAAGAAGTTGAGTTTAAAAGACAAATTTTTTAGAAATTGGAGAAATAGGTTTAGTAAAGTTGATGAAATTGGTTTTTATTTTAGAAATGATTCTTCTTCATATATAGGCATTGACAAACAGGTTTTTCCTAAAATCAATAACAAAAAAAAAGTTATTTTAAGTAATATTTTTTCAATAAAAAAATCATACAATCCAAATTTATTAGGAATTAGTACAATTGGACTCACATGTGCTTCAAGAAGAATAGGAAAGGAATACTGGAAAGATATGTTTAAACACTTAATTAAAGAAATGAATGGGGAAGGAGTTATAAAATTACATCCATCATTCAGTGCTTCTAAGATCATAGACGACAAAATTAGAAATGTTTTTGATGAGATAGATTCTCATAATGTAATAATATGTTCTAATAGTATTAATATTGAATTAGAAATGCTCTTCGAAAGAAAAAAAATTATTGGATATAAGACATCTCTATCAAAATATGCATCTATATTTGGTTCGGATTTTAAACTATTGGAATTAGATAAAATAAATTCAACAAATGACAAAAATTATAGCTGAGATAGGTTGGAATCATTGCGGTGATATAGAACTTGCCAAAAAATTTATTAAATCTGCAAAAGATAATGGGGCAGATTATGCAAAGTTTCAGACCTGGTCAACATCAAGATTAAAGAAAGGAGCTTGGGATCAAGACGGGAGAAAAGAAATTTATGAAAAAGCTGAATTATCAATTATTGATCACCAAGCTTTAATCGAATGTTGTAAAGAGAATGATATTACTTTTTTATCAAGTGTATTTAGCATACCAGATGCAAAACTTTTATTAGATCTTAATTGTGAAATCGTAAAAATACCAAGTTTTGAGTCTAGAAATCATGAGTTAATTGGTTTTTGTGATAGAAAATTTAAAACAATAATAATGTCTACTGGGACATCTACATTTGATGAAATAAATGAAAGTTTAGAAAATATTAAAAATGCAGATCTTTATTTAATGCATTGTGTGTCAATATACCCTCAAAATTATTCAGAGGCCAATTTACCAAAAATGAAAAAATTAATGAGTATATGTAATAAAGTGGGTCTGAGTGATCATATTGAGGGGGTTGAATCTGCTAAAATTGCCATTGGGGAAGGGGCTGTAATAATTGAAAAACATTTTACAATTGACAAAAATTTACCAGGTAGAGATAATAAATTTGCAATCTTGCCTGAAGAACTTAAAAATTTATCAGACTTTATTAAAAATAGAAAACTCATGATGGTCAATTTAGGGTTAGGTTATAACAAAAAAGAAAATGATTCAAGGCTAAATTACACTGGAAGATTTAATGGATAATATAAGTATCATTTTAAGAAATAAAAATGAAGCTGATTACATAGGTTTTGCACTTCAATCATGTATTGAATTCTTTGATAGACCAGAGATTATCGTACTTAATAATGCTTCTACAGATGATTCAATGGATGTAGTTCAAATCTTTGATAACAGAACTAAAATTATAACAAAAAATATCGATTATTATAAACCAGGTCAATCTATAAATACCGGGATAAAATTATGCTCAAATGAATATGTGCTTGTAATGTCAGGACACACTCAAATAATTAATTTGGACTTTGAAAAAATAAAAAATCAATTAAAAAAATATAAAGCCGTTTTTGGAAAACAGATTCCTGTTTTAAGAGGTAAAAAAATTACACCCGGCTATATATGGTCAAACTTTACTGATAGAAAGGAGGTAAATATGTTCTCCAAAATTGAAAATAGGTATTTTTTACACAATGCATTTTGCTTTTATAAAAAAGAGACTTTAATTGAATTTCCAATGCCAGAGCAATATTCTGGCAAAGAAGACAGATATTGGGCAAAAGAAATTATCAATAAAGGTTACTCATATATATATGATCCTAGCCAAGCTGTTTATCACTTTTGGACTAAAAATGGTGCTACTTGGAGAGGATTAGTGTAAAATAAATCAACATTAATAAATTTACTGGGACATTAAATATTTTAATAACTCCTTTATTCTATTTAGCAATAAAGAAAAACATGTCTAAAGTCCTCAAAATAATCATCAGAATTGATTGTGAAATGAATCTTTAATTGTAGGTTAAAAATTCAATAAGTTAAATCTAGGTAAATCTGATAAAATCCAATAAAAGTTTTAAGTTAATACTTAATGAAAAAAGAATATTTAAATTTGACATATGAAAAAAAAAATATATTAATCACTGGAGGAGCAGGATTTATAGGTTCTAATCTTTCAAAAATACTCATTAATCAAGGGCATAAAGTAGTTTCAATTGACGACTATTCATTTGGTAAAAAAGAAAACGAGCATAGCGATGTAAGGTATATCAATAATGATATAGAAAAAATTTCAAATATTGATGAACCAATTGATATATGTTTTCATCTCGCAGCAAAGGCAAGAGTTCAGCCTTCTTTTGATGACCCAGTAGATTACTTTAGAGTAAATACAAAAGGGACAATGAAAGTTATGGAATGGGCCAAAAAAAATAATGTTAAAGTTGTATATGCTGGTTCTTCTTCAAAGCATTTTAGCCCAGAGGACTCCCCTTACGCAATGTATAAATATCTTGGCGAGCAAGTTTGTAAGCTTTACAAAAAAAGTTATAATCTTAATGTTGAAATTGCCAGGTTTTATAATGTTTATGGTCCGAGGGAAAATAGAGACGAAAAATTCGGAAATGTTATAGGGATTTGGACTACAAAGGCACTGAGGGGCGAACCTTTACCAATAGTTGGAGATGGAACGCAGAGAAGAGATTTCACTCATGTTAATGATATTGTTGATGGTTTAATTAAAATAGGTTTTTCAGACATATCCCAAGATGAAGGGTGGGAACTTGGCACGGGCAATAATTATAGTATAAATGAATTATTTGAAATGTTCAGGATTAGATTCAATGCAAAATCAGTTTTCATTCCTGATCAACCAGGTAATTACAAAAAGACACTAAGAAAAAATGATAATTTAATAAATCTTCTCAATTGGAAGCCAAAGGATCGGCTTGCAAATCACATAAGTAACTTATCTTAAATTTAAAAAATTAATTATAAAAGCTATTTTATTGCTTCTGAAGAATGTGCAAATCATTCAATTTAAATTTTACTAGCGAGATATTTAATTTAAAAATAAAGATAATTGCTCTAAGCTATTAAATAAGGCTCTATGAAACATGATATAGATACATACGAAAAATTAAAACTATCCTATGAAAGTTCAAACATTAAACCCAGTAATTATTGGAAAAACTATGTTGATTCTATTTGTAAAGAAATTGAAAAAAATGGTTTTAAGAATTATGGACGAAAATATATATTGACCTCAGGAGGTTTTGGTGATACACCAAAAATAACTCCAAGGCCACTAATTAGAAAAATATTTAAGTTCCCTTTGATTTACAAGTTTTTAGAAAAAAAATATGTTTTTTACATACTTAAAAAAGTTAGGAAGAATTTTTTTTCATATTTAAAAAATGATGATTTTTCGAAAGTTGACCTACTAGAATATGTCTCAGATAAAATTGATAAAAAAACAAGAAACTCAAACATTATAAGAACAGTTGAAATAAATTCAAAAATTATCCCACACTCTTATACAAAAGGAGCAATTTATTTAGATATGATTGAAAAAATCATTGAATTTGAAAATCTTAGAATTAATATTAAAGACTTGTTTAAAAACAATGTAATTGATATTGGAGGTGGAGTTGGCTCTATAATTCATTCTTTTTATGAATATAAACTTCTAAAACAAATCAATACACTATCAAAATTTGTATTACTTGAGCAGTTCCCTATTTCATATATAGCTAAACAGAATCTCCAATATTTTCTAGGGGAATCAATTGACTTAATTGATAAAAATATTAATAAAAAGAGTTCAAACATATTGATATGTCAAAACACAACATTAAATGTGGCAAATTATCTAAATGTAAGCCTCTATTTTAACTCTTCTTCATTTCAAGAAATGGACAAAGAGCAAATTATAGAATATTGTAAGTTTATGGAAAAAAATAAAGCAGAAAAATCTTATTTAGCTTGCTTTTTATATCCTTCAAATAAACCAAATAATTCAGATAAGGAAGTACTTAAAATTTTAAATAAAAGATATAATTTGTTAGGATGGGATAAAAACTATTTTGATAAATATCAAGGAGGAATTCAAGGCAATCTATTTTTATTTTCGTTAAAAACTTAAAACTTTAAGTCATGTAGAAAATCAATTTATATTATTTTCCTTTTGGGCTTTTAGAGAATTAAATTGTTAATTAAATCAAGAAGATGTATAGGTGGTGGTTTAATAAAGTACATCCTTCATTCTATG
>MDTC01234786.1_pt1 | contig 10341 bp, 8 predicted proteins | sample 811181 | NCBI WGS metagenome assembly MDTC01 (sample SAMN05326644, study PRJNA326480) | marine metagenome | isolation source: seawater | place: Pacific Ocean: North | collected 2011
AAAGGAATTAGAAAAATTATTCTATGAAAGATTAAGCAATGAAATAGGTAAGTTTAAGTATGACAATTTAAAAACAGATCAAGGTGATGATATTTTAGGTTTATTCCAGGAAAGTTATAATCCGATTGGATTGCATATTGACGGTGGTTTCAATTTAAATGATCTTATTTATAAGCAAACATTAATACCCTTAACACCAGTTGGTAGCACAGTTATTTTCAAGAATAGATTCTACGGTCAATCTACTAATTTCACCACAGATAAAAATGAACTAGAAAAAAAAGAATTAAATTATGGACAAAATAAAAGGTCTTCAGAGCATATAGGGTTATATGGAAAAAAACCTTTTGATAGTGACATACACAAGAAATATGTAAATCATGAAAATATTGAAAATCTAGTCGGACTTGAAGTTGAGCTTATCTATGAATGGGAGGTAGGGTCTATGCTAATATTTGATAGAACTAATATTCATTGCTCATCTTCAGTTATAGATGGTAAAAAAATAGGTCTCACTACTTTTACAAAGAAGTAATTTGTCCAAATTATGTTAAGAAAAAAATTTCTCAAGTTATCAAGAAGCTTAGTAAAAATCTTTTTGCCCTTATTATTTAAATTATTCATAAAACTTAAAGTTAATAGACGTGTAATTAATTTTTTAAATGAAAGAGCTTACCATAGTAATCAACTAAATGATTTTCGAAAAAATATTAAGCAATTATTAAAAAATGAAAAAATTATCGCACTTGACGTTGGTGCGCAAGGCGGATTTAATTCAGATAAATTTTTTCCCGAAAAATACAATTTTTTTTTTGAGGAAATTTTAATTGAACCTATAAAATCAGAGGCGAACAAACTAAAAAGTAACAAATACTTAATTGAAAAAGGATTGTGGAGCGAGAAAAAATCAAAAAACTTATATATTCTCGGGAGGAGACCCGGAAGTTCATCAATGTTTGAGCCTGATAAAGATAATTTTGATATCCACAATATAAAGGCTAAAGATTATGAAAATTACAAGGTAACAGATATTTTGAAAGTTGAATGTGATACTCTAAGCAATTTACTTTTAAAATTAAATATCAATCAACTTGATTACCTTAAAATAGATACACAAGGTGCAGAACTTGAAGTTCTCAAAGGAATGGAGAATTTTCGACCGCTACTAATTAAAGTAGAGGCACACATTTTTTCTATGTACAAAGGTGTACCTGGTTGGAACAAACTTTTAGATTATTTGTATGAATTAAACTATATAGCTATTGACTTGAAAGGTATTGGAAATCACAATACAAGGTTACCTGCAGAGGCGGATATTATATTTATACCAAACTTTAGTAATGATGATGGTAAAAAAATTATTTTTCAATCAAAAGAAAAATTTTTGAGTCTTATGCTTATTTGTGGACAAATTAATCTTTTAAAAATAATTTCAAGAAGATTGAATTTAAATATAGATGGTTTAGAAAATTTTCAGGATTTTTATTTTAATTAATGGCTATTTTCGATTGTTTTCAATATTTTAATGAGGATCACATAGTCGATCTTAGAATGAATATTCTTGATCCGTACGTCGATTTCTTCGTAATATCAGAGTCAACCAAAACCCATCAGGGACATAACAAAAAAATTAATTTTGATATAAAAAATTTTCCACAATTTAAAGACAAAATTAAGTTTCTTGTTGCAGATTACGATAAAAAGATAAATTTTGAAAATCATACGGGTGGAGAGTCTATTATAGAACAACACCAAAGAAATTATTTGATTAATGGTTTAAAAGATGCCTCTCCAGAGGATTTGATTATTTTATCAGACTCAGATGAAATACCAGATCTGTCTAAAATAAAAAACATAAATAGGAATAAAAAATTTATAGCCTTTTCTCAAAAAATGTTTATGTATAAATTAAATCTACTTAATGTTGAAGAAAGTGGTTGGATAGGATCAAAAATTACCAAGAAGAAAAATATTTCTTCTATGCAAGAATTAAGAAATTTGAAATTCAAAAATTATCCATTCTGGCGTATAGATAAAGGACATCTACAGATTATAGAAGGTGGATGGCATTTTTCCTTTTTGCAAACTCCAGATCAAATATTAAAAAAAATTAAATCTTTTTCTCATGGAGAATTTAATAACAGTTTGCTAAATGAAAATAGTATTGAGGAAAAAATTTTAAAAAATGAGGATATTTTTAACAGAGGTTTTACTCTTAAAAGAATTGATTTAAACGAAAACTTTCCAAAATATATTTATAATAATCAAGAAAAATTCTCAAAATGGATAATTTAATTACTGGTGCGCCGGATAGGAGTCGAACCCATAACCTCCGGAGCCGAAATCCGGCGCTCTATCCAGTTGAAGCTACCGGCGCAATTATTCTACTTTAAATTAATTAATGAATAACACAATAAAATTTTTAGTCTCAAAGATCAATGTTGAAAGATTAGATGTTTATCTATCAAAAAAAATGAAAAATTATACTAGATCTTTTATAAAAAAGTTAATTTTACAAAAACTTGTAAGCGTAAATAGAAAAATAAGCACATCACCATCACTCAAAATAAAAAAAAATGATAGAATCATAGTTAAAATTGTTAAGAAAAGAGAAAAGGAACTCATTCCAAAAAAAATAAAATTAAATATTATTTACGAAGATAGTGATATTTTGGTAATAAATAAACCTAAAGGCCTAGTGGTTCACCCTGGTGCTGGAAACTTTCAAAATACCTTAGCGAATGGTCTTATATTTAGATATAAAAAAAATTTATCAAACATTAATGGTGATTTTAGACCAGGAATAGTTCATAGAATAGATAAAGAAACTAGTGGTTTGCTAGTAATTGCAAAAAATAACTTGTCTCACTCTATTCTAAGTGAACAATTTAGCAATCACACAATCAAAAGAAAGTATGATTGTTTAGTATGGGGAGTAATAAGACCTTTAAATGGTAGAATTGAAACTTTAATCGCAAGAAATAAAAATAATAGACAATTAATGACAGTCAGTGAAATAAATGGAAAAAGAGCTGTAACAAATTATAAGACATTAAAAGTATTTGCTAGTAAAGATACTCCAAAAATAAGTTTAGTGGAGTGTGAACTAGAAACCGGAAGAACTCATCAAATAAGAGTACATTTTAAATATAAAGGTACCTCGCTGGTAGGGGATGAACAATATGGAAAGAAAAATATAAAATTTAAAAAAATAAATAAACAGTTTCTTGAAAATTTAAAATCAATAAAAGGTCAAGCTCTTCATGCAAAGACTCTTGAGTTTATCCATCCTACACAAAAAAAATGGATGAGTTTTGGATCAAATCACCCACTTGATTTTGAAAAAATGTTAAGTTTTCTAAATAATTTGAGTGGTTGAAAAAAATATTTTTATATATAAATCTTAGATATGGAAGATAATAAACATTTAAGTAATTTGCCTGTACCCTCAGTTGGTGGTCTGTCAGTATACTTGGCACAGATTAAAAAATTCCCAATGTTAGATGCGGAAGAAGAATACATGCTAGCAAAAAACTGGAGGGAAAGTGGAAATCTAAAATCTGCGCACAAACTAGTGACAAGTCACTTGAGGCTAGTAGCTAAAATTGCAATGGGTTACCGTGGATATGGATTGCCAGTTAATGAATTAATTTCAGAGGGTAACATTGGATTAATGCAAGCTGTAAAAAAGTTTGATCCAGATAAAGGTTTTAGACTCGCTACCTATGCAATGTGGTGGATCAAAGCAGCAATTCAAGAATATGTTTTAAGATCATGGAGCCTTGTGAAAATGGGTACCACTACTGCCCAAAAAAAACTCTTTTTTAATTTGAAAAAAATTAAAAATCAAATTGCTCCTGGCCAAGAGGGAGATCTTAAAAAAGATCAAGTAGATGAAATTTCAAAGAGATTAGACGTGGACTCTAAAGAAGTGGTTAATATGAATAGACGAATGATGGGCCAAGAAAAGTCTCTTAATTCGCCAATAAAAAGCGGTGAGACAGATGAATGGCAAGACTGGTTAATTGATGAAAGTTTAGACCAGGAACTTATTATTTCACAGCAACAAGAGTTTAATGAAAAAAAAGAGTTGTTGGAAAATGCAATGAAAATACTAAATGAGAGAGAAAAAGAAATAATAAACGCAAGAAGATTATCAGAAAACCCGGTTACATTGGAAGAATTGAGTAAGAAATATAAAATAAGTAGAGAAAGAATAAGACAAATAGAGACTAAAGCATTTGAAAAATTACAAAAATCGATGATTAACGCCAGTAAATCAAAAAATTTACTTCCAGCTAATTAGATTTTGAAAGGATCTTCAATTAAAATTGTATCTTCACGTTCTGGACTTGTAGAAATACTTGATACCTTAGCGCCTACAAAATCTTCCAAAGCATAAATATATTTTTTTGCATTTTCAGGTAAATCTTTCAAAATTCTTATACCTTGAGTTTTAGTTTTCCATCCAGGGAAAGATTGATAAATTGGTTTGATTTTAAATTGATCTTCAGAAACTGCTGGTAAATAGTCAAGTTTTTTACCGTCTAATTCATATCCAATACACATTTTAATTTCATCAAGATCATCCAACACATCTAATTTTGTTAATGCTATTCCATTTATTCCCGAAATTTTAATAGTTTGTCTAACTAAAACTCCATCGAACCAACCACATCTTCTCTTCCTAGCTGTAACAGTACCAAATTCCTTTCCTCTTCTGCCTAGGTTTTCTCCAATTTTATTTTTTAATTCAGTAGGAAATGGCCCGCTCCCAACTCTTGTTGTATATGCTTTTGTAATACCTAATATATAGCCAATTGTCTCTGGACTAGACCCGGAACCTGTGGCGGCCATAGCAGGAACAGTATTAGAGGAGGTAACATATGGATATGTTCCGTGATCGTTATCTAATAGAATTCCTTGAGCGCCTTCATATAATATCTTTTTTCTCTCTTTTTTGTATAAATCTAGTTTTAACCAAACTGGTTGAGCAAATTTAAGTATTTCTGGCGCAATTTTAAGTAATCTTTTTTTTAAATCTATTTTTTTAAAAGTTTTTTTTTTCAATCCTTTTCTTATTGCATTGTGGTGTTGTAAAACGTTCTCTAACCTATCGTTTAAATTGCTTTCAGATCTTAAATCCATTACTCTTATAGCTCTTCTGCCAACTTTGTCTTCATAGCAAGGTCCTATACCTCGTCTAGTAGTCCCGATTTTGCTAACACCAGCAGCATCTTCTCTTATTTCATCCATTTCTTGATGAAAGGGAAGTATTAATGAAGAAGATTCAGAGATCATGAAATTTTCTGGATTTACATCAATACCTTGCTTTTTGATTTCTTTAATTTCATCTAACAATGCCCAGGGGTCTATCACAACTCCGTTTCCTAATATTGAAATTTTACCTTGTCTAACTATACCAGATGGTAAAAGTCTAAGTTTAAATACTTTTTCATCAATTACAAGAGTGTGACCTGCGTTATGTCCACCTTGGAAACGAACTACTATATCTGCTTGACTAGATAGCCAGTCAACAATTTTACCTTTTCCTTCGTCCCCCCATTGCGAACCTACTACTACAACATTTTTCATTTTATATATTTATTTTTAATTTTAATAGAATTTAGATGATTTATTGGTCCATTTCCTTTTCCATATACTGGGTTTTCTTTTATTGCTTGGTTAACATATTTAATTCCTAACTCACAAGATTTCTTTAAGGGTTTTCCACATGATAAAAATGTTGTGATAGCGCTAGATAATGTACAACCTGTGCCATGAGTATTTCTGGTATTTATTTTTTTATTCTCAAAAATCTTTATGTCTTTTTTATTTACTAGAATATCAAATATTTTATTTGAATTTCCGTGTCCTCCTTTAATTAATATATTTTTTACACCAAGATTTATTAGGATTTTCCCAGCATCAATCATATCTTCAACATTATTGATTTTTTTTTCCGCTAAAACTTCAGCTTCAGGTATATTGGGAGTAATTAAATAAGCTTTTTTAATTAATTTTTTTTTAAGAACTTTAATTGCTTTATTATCAATTAATTTTGTACCACCTTTTGCTACCATTACAGGATCCAAAATTATTATTTTTGTTTGAATTTTTTTTAAAACCTCAAATATCAAATTAACTACTTTTGAAGAATGAAGCATACCTATTTTAATAGCATCCGGTTTTATATCCTTACATGTAAATAAAATTTGTTTTTTAATTTCGCTTAAATTTAACGGTGCAACTGATGCTACACCAGTTGTATTTTGAGATGTGATTGCTGTTATGGCTGTCATAGCGTAGCTTCCCAGCGCTGTTACCGTTTTAATATCTGCTTGTATTCCTGCTCCTCCAGAAGAGTCTGAGCCTGCTATTATTAATATTTTTGATCTTGGTTTCAATTTAATTAATAGATCTTTTTATTATCTTAATACATTTAATGATAAGGTTTTTATCAAGAGACTCAGCCATAATTCTAATTTTTGGTTCAGTGCCTGATTTTCTTACTAAAATTCTTCCTTTTTTTCCCATAATAAAATTTGCCTTTTTAATTGCTTTTTTACATTTAAGACTTGAAATAATATTTTTATTTTCAACAGTAACATTTACTAAAATTTGTGGTAATGGCTTAAAAATGTTTAAAAGTTCGCTTGCTCTTTTTTTTTTTCTTAAAGAAAATAAAACCTCTAAAGCGACAAGAAGTCCGTCGCCAGTAGTGGCAAATTTTCCAAGTATTATATGGCCGGATTGCTCACCACCTAGATTAAAATTTAATTTCTTCATTTTTTCTTTCACATATCTATCACCTACTTTAGATCTAACAAATTTAATTTTTTCTTTAATTAAAAATCTTTCTAAACCGTAATTTGACATATGTGTACCTACAACTCCTCCTTTAAGAATTTTTTTTGATTTCCATCTTCTGGCAAGCATTGCAATAATTTGGTCACCATTGATAATTTTACCTTTTTCATCACACATAATTATTCTATCGGCGTCCCCATCAAAAGAAATACCAACATGAGCTTTAAATTTTTTTACTGCAGATTGAATTTTAGACGGAAAGGTAGATCCACATTTCTGATTTATATTTAGTCCATTTGGGTTAATACCTATTGAAATTACTTTTGCACCTAGATCTTTTAACAATTTAGGTGCAGCTTTATATGCAGCTCCATTAGCACAATCCAGGATGATTTTTAATCCTTGTAAATGAAAATTGTTAGGAAAATTACTTTTTAATATTTGAACATATTTTTCATTCCCATCTTCTAACCTTTTAACTCTACCCAAAAGCCTTGGGTTAGTTAACTGTTTTGTATTTCTTGCATCTATTAGTTTTTCAATTTTTGACTCAATTTTATCGGACAATTTCATTCCGTCTGGACCAAAAAGTTTTAAGCCATTATCTTGATAGGGATTATGCGAGGCGGTAATCATTATTCCCATGTTAGCTTTCATTGATTTAGTTAACATAGCTAGACCATTTGTTGGGAGTGGCCCCAATGTAAAAACATTCATACCTCCTGAGACAAGTCCCGAGACTAACGCTGGCTCCAATGTATATCCTGATAACCTTGTATCCTTTGCAATTATAGCTATCTGTTTATTTTTTTTTTGATTTTTAAAGTAATTACCTGATGCTAGTCCAAATTTAAAAAATTTTTCTCCTGTTATATTACCTTTATTTACTGTTCCTCTGATACCATCAGTTCCAAAATACTTATTTTTCATTTGCTTTTTAAAATCTTTTTAAATACCAAAATTCCTTGTTTTACTTCTTTTACATTATGGACTCTAAATATTTGAACACCTTGAGAAAGAAGGTAAATCACTGATGCCAAAGTGCCGCCCGTTCTTTCCTTACTATCATATACACCAGAAATTTGATTTATAAACCTTTTTCTTGAAGTTCCTACTAAAATTGGAAGCCCAAGACTATGAAACAAAGAAATTTTTGAAATCAAAGTCAAATTATGTTTCAAAGTTTTACCAAAACCAATACCTGGATCTAGAATTAATTTTTTACCTAATTGATTGCTATTAATATTTTTTTCAAAAAAATCATAAATATCTAATAAAACGTTTTGATACTTTGGATTTTTTTGCATAGTTTTTGGTGTGCCTTGCATATGATGTAGGATTTTTGCCGCATTTTTTATTTTTAAATTTGTTAATGAATTTTTTTCATAAGTAAATCCAGATACATCATTAATTAAATCGGCTCTGTATTTTAAACTTTTTATCATAACTTCTGATTTTCTTGTATCTACAGATAAACAGATATTTTTAAACATACTATTGAATTTTTTTAAAATATTTTTGACTCTTTTCCACTCGATCTTTGGATGAACAGTTTTAGCGCCTGGTCTGGTAGACTCGCCCCCCACATCAATAATATTTGCGCCAGAATTAATCATTCTGCGTATATGTTTAAGTGCTTCTCTAGTTTTAATATATCTTCCTCCATCTGAAAAACTATCTGGAGTGAGATTTAAAATTCCCATAATGGAGGTATTTGAAAAATTTACATTTTTGAGAAAATTTCTTCTTTTTGAAATAATCTTCTGTAAATCTTTTTTTACTGATAGTTTTTCTTTTTTTGAAAGAGTATTCAGTTGTTTTATATTAATAATTTTACTTTTAACAAAATTATTTTTTCTCAAAAATATCTCTAGGCTGTCGAAAGCTGTGCTATTACTTCCGCATAATGGTAATGCTAAATTCTTTTTTATTAGTTTTTTTGCTAAAGTACCATAATAGAAATTACACGCCCGAGTGTAATATTTGATCATGCCAATTTAGATTGCTGGTTTAGGCTTTAATCCTAGTGATCCTAAGGCAGATGACGATTTACCATCATCGTTTTCCTCTTCTTTAAAAGATCTTGTTGGTTTGATATTTTTTAATATAAGATCTCTTATTTCATCGCCGGATAAAGTTTCATAAATCAATAATGCTTTTGCGATTTTATGTAAATCATCAATTTTTTCCGTAAGTACTTTTCTTGCTCTTTCGTAACCTTTATCAACTATCTTCTTTACCTCAGCATCTATTTTTTTTGCAGTCTCCTCGGACATATTTTGTTGTTTAGTGACTGACCTACCTAAGAAAACTTCTTCTTCATTTTCTCCATATGCTATCGTTCCTAATTCAGTACTCATTCCATATTTGGTAACCATGTTTTTGGCCATTTTAGTTACCATATCTATATCTGATGAAGCTCCAGAAGTTACTTTATCATGTCCAAAAATTATCTCTTCAGCAATCCTGCCTCCCATTGCAACTGCAATGTCTGCATGCATTTTTTCTCTAGAGATCGATAATTGATCTCTCTCAGGTAATCTCATAACCATACCCAAAGCTCTTCCTCTCGGTATGATTGTAGCTTTGTGAATTGGATCCGATGCAGTTTCATTAAGAGCTACGATTGCGTGGCCACCTTCATGGTAAGCAGTGAGTTTTTTTTCGTCTTCAGACATCACCATAGACCGTCTTTCAGCTCCCATCATGACTTTATCTTTTGCCTCTTCAACATCAGACATCGTAACTACTCTTTTATTTTTTCTCGCAGCGAGTAAAGCCGATTCATTTATTAAGTTTGCTAAATCAGCTCCTGAAAATCCCGGTGTACCTCTTGCAATAGTACGTAATTTTACATCTGGACCTGTATTAATTTTTTTTACATGAACTTTTAATATTGCCTCTCTTCCAACAATATCTGGATTTCCAACTACCACTTGTCGGTCAAATCTTCCAGGTCTTAATAATGCAGGGTCAAGAACATCTGGTCTGTTTGTTGCTGCGATAAGTATTATTCCTTCATTAGTATCAAATCCATCCATCTCAACAAGTAATTGATTTAATGTTTGCTCTCTTTCATCGTTCCCTCCACCTAATCCTGCTCCTCTACTTCTTCCAACTGCATCGATTTCATCTATAAAAATTATACAAGGGGAGTGTTTTTTTCCTTGCTCAAACATATCCCTCACTCGTGACGCACCAACTCCTACAAACATTTCAACAAAGTCAGAACCTGATATTGAGAAAAAAGGTACGTTCGCCTCACCTGCAATTGCTTTAGCAAGTAAGGTTTTCCCTGTTCCCGGTGGTCCTATTAAAAGAGCTCCTTTTGGTATTTTTCCTCCTAGTCGACTGAATTTTTTAGGATCTTTTAGAAATTCTACGATTTCCTCTACTTCTTCTTTTGCTTCTTCTACACCTGCAACATCATTAAACGTTACTTTTCCTTGAGCTTCATTTAATAATTTTGCTTTAGACCGTCCAAATCCCATTGCTCCACCTTTTCCTCCTTGCATCTGTCGCATAAAAAAT
>MDTC01271183.1_pt1 | contig 10341 bp, 13 predicted proteins | sample 811181 | NCBI WGS metagenome assembly MDTC01 (sample SAMN05326644, study PRJNA326480) | marine metagenome | isolation source: seawater | place: Pacific Ocean: North | collected 2011
ATGTTTGCTATCGCTTTTTGTTATGTAAATCCAATCGTTAGGAGCAAGTTCAACTTTTATTGCATATTGCTTTACCATTTATTTTGCCTCCCAATGTTCATTGCACCTTGGTTCATAAGTTTCTGCACCACCTATTCTTACTCTATCAGAATGTTTAGTAGCTCTTAGCCTTTGAGTTTTACCAGCATCTAAGCCACATATTGTACAAAATGCTTTAATCTTTATTACTTCATCTGCCAATGCTAAACACCTTGATGTAGTTTCAAAAGGAACACCTCTACTGTCCTGATCTAATCCGGATACTACAAAGTTAACTCCTTCTCTTAATCCTTCTTCAATAAACCACATAGCTTCTGCCGTATCAAAAAACTGTACTTCGTCAATGAATACTGTATGAAAGTTATAAGGTTTAATTGTATAATTGTCTTTAACTAACTCAAGATCAATTACTGCTACTGCTGGATGCTTTAGTTGATTGTGTGTGACAATAAAATTACTTTCATATCTATCATCAATAACAGGCTTCAGCACTAATACTTTGTGTCCACCGTGTTCAATAAAGAGCAGTCGCTTTAGAAGCTCACTGCTCTTACCAGCAAACATAGGGCCTGCAATGACCTCTAGTTTACCTCTTTTGTATGGTTTAACTGACATTAAAATGTAATCCTATAGTTAATACCTAGTTCAACAGTATCGTCTTCTGTACCTGCATAGTTTGTTCTCATTTCTGCAAAACTTGAGATTGTACTATTCTCAGTAAGTCCTACATTGTAGAACACACCAAAGTCTATCTCTCTATTTTGTGATTTTAACGAACTGTTTATGTCGCTATTCTCAATATCACCATTAGCACTTACTGTAGAAGGCATATTAAACTTGGCATCGCCATCTACTATAGCAACTGGCATACTTGTTGTAAACCCGAAGCTATGGGTGTCTATTGTACGTTTAACACCTATTGTAGCACTATTTGATAACATCATATCTGCACTTTTAAGCATTGAGCTTTTATCAACGTTTAGATTGGTAAAACCTACTGTTGCACTACCAAACACGTTAACACCATTTCCTACATCAAGATTATTGTTATAACCTAAGTATGTAGTTTGTGAACCGTTAACTCGCATAAGAGGACTATCAGCAATATTACCTAAGAAGCTCTTGTCTTCTGTAATATAACCTATTGTAAACTTATTTATGTTTGTAGCAATTCCATATTGACTAGCATTCTCATTTACACTTAACATTGTATTATGTGCAACTGGTAAAAAGTGTCCACCAGTATAACCTGCATAATAGTTTGTATTAAATCCTGCTTTAGTATTCAATATAGCACTAGTAGTTCTAGTATCATTTACTTGTACAACATTATTTCCGTTGAAATAATAATCTCTATCGTACTCGTCTAATACCATAATTTCATTAAAAGCTGAAATACTAGCACCACCACTAAATGCAATAGTTCCATCAACACTTACTGTATTTCCATCTGCTCTACCTGTTGTAGGAATTCCTACAACACCTTGTGGAAGTGTTGCCGCATCTAGATCTAACAATCCTTGTCCATGAACATTTACATCATAGTTTGCTATTGTTTTATCTGCTGTCGTTAGTAATAGTTTCTTAATATTAGAACCTTTCATATGTGGCCACATTTGATGTATAATAGCAACTGCACCACTAACCTGAGGAGCCGCCATCGACGTACCACTGTTAGTTCTGTATTCACCATTAGCATCGGGTGCCGCAATATATCTACCAGGAGCAATCAAATAGTGATCACTAACTTTATCATCTGAATTACAAGTATTTGTAATTGAGTTAAAGTCATAACATATAGTACCTGCTCTGTTACTACCATGTGCAATTTTATTAGTTCTTGTATCCCATGAACCAACAATCATTACCCTATCACCTACACCATCTTCAAATGCAAGTTTACTAGGCTGTCCGGCATAGTCAGCATTTTGATTACCAGCCGCTAATACAAGAACTGCTTCATGTCCTTTCATAGCTTCTACAATATTTTTGTAATATATATCACTACTGTATAAGGCCGCATATCCATACTTGTCATATGTAATACCATTTCTACCTCGTGTATCATTTGCAAAATACATACCTGGCGATACTTCTGTAGTACTGTTCATATAAGTTCTATCAAAGTTATAGTTTGCACTTATGTTAATTACATCAGCACCATTTTGTACTGACCAAGCAATAGCTTCATCGGCAGTACTAAAATCAAACATACCAAAATTCCAGGCTGTTTTAGCAATTAATAAACTTGCATCAGGAGCAACACCCGTAGTACCATTGCCATCTAAATTAGCGGCCGCAATACCTGCAACGTGTGTTCCGTGCGAGTATCTATTTTCATCTTGTATAGTTTCGTGTCCTGCTTTACAAGTACTCGTAAAACATTTTGCATCTATAATTTTATTTTCAAACTCGCTATGGTCTAAATCAATACCAGTATCAAGAATAGCAATAATACTATCTTTACCTGTATATCCTCTACTCCACGCCGCCGGTGCACCAATTACTTCTAAATGGTTACCATAGTTCTTAGAAAGAATTTCAGTAGTATACCACTCGTTAATTCTGCTATTCATATTCCAAACTGCATCTTTGTAAGTTTGTGTATCATATAAAGATACATCATCTCTAGCAAGATATTCAGCTTCAGTTAGAGTAACAACTACTGTATCTTCTATTGGTTGTTCTATTACTACTGCATATTCTCTGATAAGTTCTTTTTCAACTTTTGTTTCAGTTTCAGTAGTATTGTCAATTTTGATTGTTTTAACATCACTAGTAGAACCTACCGATCCGTCACTGTAATGTTTAATAGTTTGTGTATTTTGCCAGTGTTGTTTTTTAACAGGAGTAGAATATATCTTAGTAACAACTGCATACTCTTTGACAGTATTACCTGTTCTTTCTTCTACTACTGCTGAACTTTCACTTGCAACTATAGTATCACCTTTAGTAACAATAACACCATCAGTAACTTTAGTTTCAGTTTTAACTAGAGTAACTAATGCTTCTTTATTATTAATTAAGGCTTGATACTTAACTATTTCTGCTTGTTGAAATTTGTACCTTGATTTCATATTTTGGAACCAAGAATATTTTCCAAACATATGATCGTATTTTGTAATTAAATTGCCATATGTATTGTTACTTCGTTCATAGGCTTTAATCATTGAAGTGGAAAAACTGATCTGCAATCCGCTATTTAGGCCTGATGCATAATCGTAATAACTCTTAAAAGATGACGCATTTGCTGAAGTAGTTAATCCTACTACTAGTAATGCAACTGCAATTAGCTTTTTCATTATAGTCTCCTGACTGTTTTAGTTTATCAATACATATATAATAACAAAGAATACAGGGTTTGTCAACCGAAATGTCTTGGTTTTAAACCCAATAAAATCAAGGGTTTTATAAAATTTCGTATAAACTTTGCCCTTTTTGACGGGTTTTTGTACTACCTGTGTCTGTTTCTAGTTCTTTATTGTTGTATTCTATGCCATCAATAATAGTGTCATTATCTATATGTTTTGCATAGAATTTTAATAGGTTTTTATCAAATTCTTCAGTATCTATTTCAGCCTGAAAAAATGTACCTTTTTCATATGTAAGTGATTTTAAATAAAATCCAGGTTCTAATTCGCTAGGGTCTGTTATTTGTGTTCTAATTATTGATGGATTCATTGACACATATACTTCTTTTCCATCTTCGTCTTTTACTGTAATTCTACAGTCATCTATATTAACTCCATAAGTGTGTACTATATCACCACTATCTTCAAAGTTTCCTATATACCTATGATCGTCTTCGTCAATATCACCTGCACTATCAAATAGATGTGCAGTTAGTAATTCATCTGGTTGGGATTCCCAATATTCATAGGCTTCTTTTGTTAAACTTCCTACTGTAATCTCTCCGCCGGAGCCAGTGATTTCAATATCATATATTCCCATAATGACGTTCACCCTCCCAAGGAAATACAACCCAGACATCTTTTTCTGCTTTGTTTATTTCTAAGGCTGTATAATCTACTTCACCAAAGTTACTTGCTCCATTATCAACAAGAGCGGCAGTTCTTACGTTAGTACCCCAATCAATCTTCCAATCATCTTTTATCCATTGAAAAGTACGACCACTATCATTTATATCATCAAATACTAGAATGTTTTTGCCAGCATAAGCATCTGCGGCCATTCTCTTATTGCTTTCTGGATCGTTGTCTTTGCCAACATCTCTAAATCTAACATCAAGAGCATACATTTTTATACCTGTTGTATTAGACATAATAGTGGCAGGAACTAACCCGCCACGTGTTAACCCAACAATATAGTCAGGTCTCCAATTATCTGCATACATAAGATTATTAATAGTAGTAATCATATGCTCTATGTCTTTCCAGGTGTAGTGAACTTTATCTACCATATCGTTACCTCGGAGCAAATTCTTGTTGCAATTTAATTTGATTAAAGAACTCTGCTTTAGTTCCTGCATCGCTAAAGAAGGCTCCTTCTAATACTGTAGTTTGTGTTAAACTACTGTGAGCCATTATGCCTCTATTCTCACAACAACCATGTGTTGCTTGAACATATACTCCAACATTCTTACTTCCTGTTGCTTTCATAATTTCTCTAGCAATAACATTGTTAAGTTCTTCTTGCAATGTACCACGCCTTGCACACCATTGTGCAATTCTTGTATACTTACTTAAACCAATAAGTTTCTCTGCCGCAAGTATTCCAATATATGCAACACCTGCAACTGGTTGATGATGATGAGAACAAACACTTTTAAGTTCACTTCGTACAACTAACATACCTCTATAACCATCTTCAATATGATTAGGGAATGCCGTTGCATTTGGCATAGGATTATACCTACCACTCATTAATTCATTAATATACATTTTAGCTAAACGTCTGCCTGTATCCATACTGTTAGGATCAGTGGTTCTGTCAATTACTAAACTATCTATTACTGCTTCAAACTTTGGTGTAAGTTCTTCTATAAGTTCCTGTTTATCGCCTTCTTGTAAGACGTGTGAGATATTATCGCCGGCCCAATATCTAATACCAGCTTCTTCTAGTTTACTTTTTATTTGATCACTTTTTGCCATTATTTTTCTCCGAGTTAAAGACGAGGATGTCTGCTGATTGCTTGACCTCTTTTTTTTGATACCAATCGTATGCAGTCTTCACAATATGATTTAAATCATATTTAGGTTTCCAACCTAGCACACCACTAGTAATAAAATCATTTGCAACTAGCTTGGCAGGGTCTCCTGCTCTTGCTGGTCCAAACTTTACATTAGGTTTTAAAGGAGTATTATCTTCTACTGCTTTTACAATTTCTTTATTACTGTAACCTTTACCATCACCTAAATTAAATACATGAGCACCTATATTACTCTTTGTAAATTCTACTGCTTTTACTATTCCACTAGCAACATCTTCTACATGAACATAATCTCTTATGCAAGTTCCATCTGGTGTTTTAAAGTCATCACCATTAAGTGTAAAATCTTTGCCGGCCATAGTCATTTCCATAAGTTTAGCAATTATATGAGTCCCATCTTTTTCTTGACCTAACTCACAATCACTATCTGCACCAGCTACATTAAAGAAACGTAAACTTACACTAGCTAGGTTATAAGCTCTAGCAAAGTCTTTTAGCATAATCTCTGTCATACGTTTACTCCAACCATATGGATTTACTGGTTTAACTTCTTCTGTTTCTGTACAATATTCGCCTTCTGGTTCGCCATATACTGCCGCACTACTTGCAAATACAAATCTGTTAATACCTACAGTTTTACAAGCATCTAGTAATACTAGAGTACCAGTTACATTATTAAAATAATAAGATGCAGGATCAAGTACACTAGGTCCAACTAAACTTGTTGCACCAATATGTACTACACAATCTACACCTTTTAAAAATGCTAGAATAGCAGGATCTGTATAACTACCTTCAAAGAAATCATTATAGTATTCATGTCTTATAGGATTACGATCAACTGCTACTACGTGATGATTATCTTTTGTTAATTGTTTACAAGTTTGAGCACCTATGTAACCATTTGCTCCTGTTACTAATATTTTAGCCATCTTTTAATAGTCCTTTAGTTTCTAGTAACTCTTTTAGTTCGCCATTTTCAAACATTTCTACAACTATATCACAACCTCCAATAAACTCGTTGTCAATATATAATTGTGGAATTGTTGGCCAGTCACTATATGTTTTAATACCTTCTCTTATATGTTCATCAGCTAGTACATCAACTGTTGCATAACTACCTTCACCCATTAAGAAAGTAAGTACCTGAGATACTTTCATACTAAATCCACATTGTGGCATAGCAGGGTTGCCTTTCATAAAGAGAACTGCTTTATTGTTTTTTATTTCTTTTTCAATTATTTCTTCGTATGTTTCCATATTAATATTTGCTTTCTGCTACGTGATCTCTATATCTATTTCCACTACGTAACCACTTATTAGCTCTATAATCACCTTGCATAATATGAATCATACGGTCAATAGTTCCATTAGTCCAATCACTTAATTTACCCATATCCTCACTTGGCTTTTCTAATCCAGCCATAATCTTAGCAACTGCATCTTCTTTACTCCAAGGAGTATAAAGCCTACTATAATCATTTGCAAACGTTTCAGGAAAGCTTCTATAAGCAGGATACACTACGTTACAACCTAATGTGTCTGCTTCACTTACTGTGTTGCTTACCCAATCTTGTAATGCACAATTAAATAAAACTTTACTATCATTTACTATATTATAATAATCGTTTTTTTGCAAGTCTTTATATATTTTTAATTGACCTTTTTCTTCCATTTCTAAAGCACGTTCCAAATACTTTTCATTGTTGCTTCTCAATGGACCTCCACTTAATACTGCAAATTCTACAGGATCAATTCTATCTGTTAAATCTTTTCTATCAAAGTTTCTAGTTTTTTCATGGACCATTTCAATAACATCCATAAAGAAATCTGGTTGCTTCTCTTGGTCAAACCTTGCCGCAAATACAACTCTATTACTACGTTCTGCCCATGGCTTAACTTTATTGTTTACTCTTTCTAGTACTTCTTCTTTACCAAAACTTAAACCTGATATATTATATATTGGTGCCTCCCAACCTGCTATTCTCATATGAGCAACCATTTCTTCATTTGTTGCTAGTATATGAACGTTAGGAATTTCATTACACATTTTTTCATACAAGCTCATCCATTTACCCATACCCCATACATGAACAAAATCATCTGGATCAACAGCCTGTGCTAAACAACGTAAGAAGATCTTAGGTCGTTGTGCTTCTGGAATTTGACACATAATATATGGCAAACTTTCAATACCTGGTTGAAACATATCTTCAAAGAAAACTGCATCTTCTGCTGTCACTTCTCCATTACGCATCATCTGTACTAGATTCATAAGCTGACTCATACCAAAGTAACTTCTACCGTGTGCATCTAACACTTGACCAACACTAATAGACTTTGTATTATCAATAGTAGTACCAGGAACAATTACATAATCTATATTGTTCTTTTTAAATACTCTCTCACTCCACTCTTGTAATTGTAGAGTGTATCTTCCTTCATACGGTTCTAAACCCATATAAAATAATTTACGCATCAGCTTTCGCCTCCTCCGCTTCATTATCATTTGAAGCTTCATGCTCTGGTTGGATCCAAAGTTTACCTACGTGGATCTTAAGTTTTTTAGGACTACGATCTCTCTGCATTTTAATTTGAATGTCAAATGTAATTGCATTCTCTTTTTCAGTAGGAACAATTTCAAAACTAAAAATCTTCCTAGCTTCTCGTAAATCTCCCAAGTAGGAGTTAAATACACTAATCAATTGATTAGTTTCTTTTTCATTATACATATAACCATCATATGGTTGTATAATCTTAAGCAGGTCATATTTAATATCATTGATATTATAAAACCCACTCATTCTAAAGTAACGAACCGCAACACTTTCTTCTTTGCGTTCACGTTTTACGAAGTCTTGTTTTACTTCAACGTTTTTATTATCTGTAGACATTGTCTATCCTTTAGTTACAGGGTTAAAAGTCATTGTTGCACCATTCTCATTATCTTCTGCAACACTTATTGTTATTGATCTATTCGGATACCTATCATGAATTTGATTAGCTAATTCTTCACCAATCATTTCACAACTTCTGTGATTAAGTTCTAGGACTCCATCTTTAGCATATAATGATTCCAACCAACGTTTGAATTGAATAAATTCAATATCTCTGTCATCATGGAATACATCAATTGCCACTTTAAAGTGAAAAATATGTCTGTGTGCATAGCCTAAGAAGCTAACATCATATTCATCACCTGTTGCTAATGCTGGGTCATCTTTTGCGGCAGGATACAAATGTACACCTTCCTTTTGAAATGTTACCCAAATTTGCCTTGTCGTCACATCTAGTGCCATACTATTCTTTCTCTTCTCTGTCTGCCTTCATTAATTTTAGCATTTCCCAAAGTTTCCAGTCAATTGCTTCTAGATACTTCATTAATTGCTTTTTGTAAACATCATCTGCTACAGCCTCATCAACTGGTGCATCTGGATTTACAGTTCCTGGTTCAGTAGCTTTTGCTTCTTCATCCATTAAACGTATTTTCTTTGTCATAAGATTCTCCTATTCAATTATCTTATCTGATTTATATTGATCCCATTGTGTGAATCTATCGCGATCCATTAAGTCATAGACCTTGTGAGTCCATACTCCTTTGTTTGTTGCATTAAAATCTTTATCGTCAATCTTAATACAAGCATTATACCCCAACTGTTCAATGTATGGAACCTTAACACTGATCATTGGTATAAACTTATTATTTTCTGTGTAACCTGCTTCTTGAATCCATTCTAAATATTCATGTTCAAAATCTAATGTTACCCAAAAACCTTCTTCGCAAAGTGTCTTAACTAAATTATCCCAAGCTTCTTCTTCATCTTTTAATATATCTTCGTTATCAGATAAATCAAAACTTTGATTTGCTCCTAGATATATATGTTGTACGTTTTTCCTTGTTGCAATTCCTTTTACTTCTTCAGGGTCTTGCATACCTACAACAAATAAAGTATCCATGCCATAAGCAGGTGTATGTTCAATTTCAACACCTTGAAAGTATGTTATACCTTCTTGTATGTTAGTTTTTTTGTTGCTTGAGTGATAGTCTCTTTTCATTTAATAAGCCTCTGATAATTGTGTTTCTAATCTTGTAATTTGCATTTTCAAATCAAGTTTTTGATACTTTAACTCTTTTAATACATCTTCATTAACATACTGATTATATAATGTATTAATTTTTTTGTCAAGTTCTCTATGCTTCTTTTTTAATGTATTTAGATATGTTGCTTTATCAGCCATTTGTTTCCTCCAAGTTATTCAAGAAGTCTTCTGCGGCCTCTACTTGTTCACTAGTATATTCACCGTCATCAACATCTTGTAAGTCGTCTCCAGAATCAAATAAACTATCAAATGCACTCTGTGAAGATTTAATAGATTTCATTCCACTGAAATGAGTAAGCATTGATTCTGCTTCTTCCAACATCTGCATTGGCTTTTCACTTTTAAATAACTTATTAATAAACTCTGTTACATATATCACATCTCTTGGAACCCATAAGTCAAATTCTTCTTGCTTAGGTTTTACTTTACGCCATTCCAAGTGATTTGGCTTGTATCTAGTACAGGCTATATCTGCTAGAGTATTAGCACGTTGACAAGCTTCAATATGATTGTAAACATTGTGTGCCATTAATAAGAAGTATGAGAAACTATCCCAACTTGTCTTACCTTCTTTGCCAATTTTATTTAACATACCAGGACCCATATAACATAAGTCACCCATTGTCATACGTTCGCCAATAGGACTATTAAAAGGGAATGGTATATTACTGTGTTGAAACATCTTATCGTCAACTGCTTGTTCCATAACGTAACTAAACTTATCGTTACGATGAACGTGTTGACTGTATGCTTGTCCTTTAGCCGTTGTAATAAAAGGACTAGCGGCATCATACGTAACCATCATATTAGGATTAATAGTTTCTCTAATGTTACGTTGTATTGCAGTAAAGATACAAGACCAATTAAGTTTACTTGTACCTAAATAGTGAATTAAATCTCTACCTGGATCTAGTAGTTTCTCATCTCGCATTACAATAAGTCTACGTAGAGCAAGATGCAACTGTTTCATATTGTAACCAGCCATTGCCCAACCTTCAAATGGATAATGCTTAACTGCACTAAACCAATCA
>MDTC01080957.1_pt1 | contig 10340 bp, 17 predicted proteins | sample 811181 | NCBI WGS metagenome assembly MDTC01 (sample SAMN05326644, study PRJNA326480) | marine metagenome | isolation source: seawater | place: Pacific Ocean: North | collected 2011
AGCAATCTGATAGAGAGTTACCATACGAAGTCTAGAACGACTGTTAGCACATGCCATCTTATTGACGACATATTCCATACCGCATTCTTTACCAATGGTCTCAGTGAACTTTCCAAACACTTCGGAAAGATCTGCCTTAAGAACTGTCACGTTGGGATAGTTCTCTTTCAACCAGTACATGTGTGCATCAGAGAGAGTCTCTTGTCCCTCATTCTGTTTGATAGGCATACCTACAACATAAGTTGGTAGACCAGTCTTTGCTGCAAGAGTTGATGATACAGCGGAATCAATTCCACCAGACACACCAACTACAAGTGATTTAATTTTGTTTTCATTACAATAATTACACATCCATGAAACAATGTCACATGTAAGTGAAATATAATCAGGAATTCGATTCATTTGGAAACTTTTTTGTTGCTAGGATAACAGTGTTTTCGTAGTCTTTGCCAACATCAAAGGTATATTCCTCTTTGATCTTGTCTATAAAGTCATTATAATGGAAATCATTAAAGTTGACAAGGTTGTAGATAATGTAAGCAAAATTAGAATTGGTGACAAGTTTATCATAGTAATCCATTTGAACAGGAAGACTACACTCAGACAACGCATAGTTGCTAATAAAAAGATCAATGTCTTTAATCTCTTCGTACTCAGTGCATGGAATACATTTTACCTTATCTTTGATATCTGGAAACTGATCAATGTATTTTCTTTGCAATGCACTGACCTCTGGAAGGTCAATTAAAATATACTCATCATACTCACAGACAGAACTAATAACTTTAGCAAGTCCACCATATCCGCCACCAACTTCTACAATTCTTTTAAGAGGAACATCTCCCACAAGAAATGCAATTTCAAAAGTATTCTTAATATATCTGGCAGTAGTAGGAGAAATCCAACCAATATCAGAATACAGTTGTAGAGTTGGTTCACCTACACTATCATTCTCTTTAAACTTTTCGATGTTATCGAACAAGTCTTTCTCACTCATATCTGCAGCCATACTGAGATAGTTGGCTCCCTGTTCTTTCAGAACATGTTCAAGAATAGTAGTGTACTTGGGATTAGATTTAAACTTCCTAAATGCCTCATCAGATTCTACTGCTTCAACACATGCAGCAAGATATTCATCAGCGATTTGATCTTCAGCTTCCCAACCACTACGATCATTTTTAACTGCCTGTGCAGTCACATCAATAATTTCAGTGTTACTCATTTTAAGCTCCTAGTGGATCGATTCTCTGGTTTCTAAGTGGGTCAAGTTGTACAAGATAATTTTTGTACATATAATCTTCTGCCACTCTCATGTGCAAGGCGATGTTAAAGTTTTCTTTGATAACATCTTTCTTAGATTCATAATACTCTGGTGTGAGTTTATCCCAAGGAATATTCTCCCAAGGTTCTTTCTCATCTAAGAAAATAATACCTTCATGATTAAAGTATTGTGCAACTCCAGCAGTACCATAATACACTGGAATAGTTCCACATGCAAAACAATCTGTCAACTTCTCAGTAAAGTAAGTTGGATAGTTTGCGTTCTCTACAGCAAAAGAGAACATGTGATCTTTTAATGCATCAACCTTATCATCAAGAGGTAATTCATTAGGTAATCCCCAACCATATAGACTATCGCCACCTTCATGTTGATAGAATTTTTCTACCACTCTAAGTCTACGGCGATGTCCTTCTGTATATCCTTTGTTAGAGGCAACCATAGAGACTAACTTAGTCTTAGTATAGATGTCTCTTTCCTTTACCCAAGGAGCAGCATTACTCATACAGTAAAGAAACTTACCATCCTCACCTGTCTCTTCTGTAAGTCTTTGATCGCAAGTAAAAATACCATCAACCTTTGAAGCAACATAATCATAGTTGTCTTCAATAAATTTGTATTGATCAGGAATAATTTCCCTAGATTCTAATAACCAAATAAACTTAGGGAGATCTGTGGGATCCCTAAGTGCTTCCAATGCCATATGATTAACATATAGATTGACAAAACCTGATCCATCTTTTACCCAACGAGTATAAACAGATCTATTTCCTACTGAAGTAGATGGTTCGAGAGAATCATTACAAATTAAATTGATAGGAAACTTTTTATCATTACCAAGAAAAGGAATATCAAGTCCTTCGGGACTCCTTTTTGCGGCCTCAATGACCTGCCTCATTACATCAGACATACTCTCCCTTCATATCATTGAATACATTAGTAATGCCATCTTGAATCGAAGTTTTAGATTTCCAAAAACGGCTAATGTATGTATCAGCTTCGTTACGTTTATCTTTTTGAACTTCGTCCTTAGATTCAGCGGGACAGATTTCAACATCATGTCCAATTTTATCAAAACAGAACTGAATAATCTCAGCAATTTCTAAGATAGTAGTCTGTTGGAATGAAGTGATGTGTAGATTAGCATCATCTTCAATCTTATCATAATTTTCCATGACTGATTCTAATGCTTCACAACAGTCTTCTGCATAGAGAAACTCACGTTGTTCTGTACCATCAGTCAACATAGAGATTTTACCCTCTTCAAATCCCTTCTTAATGAAGTCAGTAATAACATGTGCCTTATCCATATCCTTCTCGATGCCATAAACATTCCAGAAGTGAACAATCTTACCACCAAGAGACTTAGTATAAAGTTCTCCTACTCTCTTCATCACACCATAAGGAGAGTAAGACATGTTACTCATTTGGGATGATGCGAAGACAAATGGTTTCTTATATTTCTCAAGCAAACCAAAACTATTCGCCATCAAACGAGCGTTGTTATCGATGAACTTAAAAGTATGTTGATACTTTTTAAGGTAACGAGAACCACCAACATCAAAGGCAAGGAAGAAACAAAAGTCACAATCCATAATACACTTTTCAAGAAAAGGATTAGGAATGTTACCTAAGTCTTCATGCGGTCCATTGTTCTTGTCGAACTCTGTTACTAAATGTCCTTTATCACGAAGATATTCGGTCAGGTAAGCACCTACCTGACCACTAGATCCAAGAATCAGAATTTTCATTTCCAATCAATATTGTGTTTCTCACCAAAGTTTACTAGACCAGTTCCACTCATGTGACCAACTTCAGTCACATCAATTTTAGGATACAAAATACCATTCCACATTTCCTGAACTTCAGGCCAGCCAGGTCCAATATCATCAAGAAGAAGAATGCCTTTCCAATCTACATCTTCAAGGAATTGCATCATCTCAACTTCCTGAACACCATCATGAGGATCAACATCAATCATAATAATTGAAATGTTTTTCCAATTGAGAGTATCATCTTCACGGAAGTCTTGAATCTTCCAAGTGATATTGTCTTTTTGAATTCGACTTGCACCTTGTTCCATCAGGTCATAACTAATGACTTGATTATCCTCATTATAGGAGAGAGCAAGAGCAGAACCACCAGTACGAGTTCCAACATCCAAAATAGTGGTGTTCTTAAACTGACTAGAGAGCCATGCATAAAGTCGGTATTCACTTTGACCAGCAGAAAGCCAATCATTTTTATTAATAGATTGATTTTCAAGATGAGAAACATTCAAGTTTGTCACCGCATTCTTATCAATCTTAATAGTCTTCTTTCTTACAGTTGTTGCACTAGACATTTACGAGTTCCTTTTCAGTTGATTTACGAGATTCAATTTGAGCAGTGATCCACTCATAGGTTTTACGGATACCTTCCTCAAGGGTTTGAGAATAATCCCAACCAAGTTTCTCACGAACAAGATCGTTGTTGGAATTACGTCCACGAACACCGAGTGGTGCATCGAGTTTATGTCTCTTCTGTACCACCTTATTAGAGACCTTAGCAGCAGTCTCTACCAATTGATTGATAGTTACCATTTCTTCAGATCCAATGTTTACTGGACCTTGGAACTCAGACTGCATCAATCTCCAAGTCGCTTCGACGCATTCATCAATGAACAGGAAGGAACGAGTTTGTAGGCCATCTCCCCACACCTCGATAGATCCACCTGTGATCGGGAGGAGAGCGACCTTGCGGCAGATTGCAGCTGGAGCTTTCTCTCTTCCACCGTCCCAAGTTCCTTCGGGTCCGAAGATGTTGTGATAACGAGCAACCCTAACAGGGATACCATAATTACGGGAGTAAGTGAGATAAAGTCTCTCAGAGAATAATTTTTCCCATCCGTATTCGGAGTCTGGGTTTGCTGGGTATGCGGAACTTTCACGGCAATCTGGATTGTCTGGATCTAATTGATTATGTTCTGGGTACATACACGCAGAACTAGAATAGAAGATCTTAGTTTTATTAACTTCATGATCTTCATTATATTTCTGTACGCAATCTAACAGATTTAGATTGATAGAGGCAGAATTATGCATGATGTCTGCATCATTTTCGCCTGTAAAAATGAAACCTGCACCACCCATATCGGCAGCGAATTGGTAGATCTCATCGAACGGTTCTGTAAACTGTTCTGCAACGTCCTTATAGTAATTGCCAAGATAACCTGCGAAGCGGATGCACCTCCTTACAGTTCCATAATCTCTGAGATCACCGACGATGAATTCATCAGCAGCAGTTTCAGAGAACTCAGGTTCTTTGAGGTCTACACCACGCACCCAGTAACCTTCGGTCTTGAGTCGCTTAACCATGTGACTTCCAATGAAGCCACCTGCACCGAGAACCAATGCAGTTTTTTGTCTTTCAGCCATAAAGTGTTTGGATAGTGTAGCAGTTTATTTAGTATAACATTTAGATTGGATTTTGTCTAAAAATGGCGTGGGAACCCATCCCATTTCCCTTAGTACAACTGGGTTTGCCTTCAGAATATCTGGTTCATTAGGTGTCCACTCTTGAATGGGAAGTTCATTTTCACCAATCAGAGCGTTTGCGAGTTCCAACACAGAAGTAGTTACTCCTGTACCTACATCTACAGTACCAGTATAGTCCGAATAGATCAACTTTGCAATAGCAGTGCAAACATCATCAACATGAATCCAATCTCTTTTATGTCGTGTTAGATATCTTGCGGTCCCCTGTTTCAACATTTCATATAACATATCATCTCTACTTCCTTCTTCTGCCCATACATTGAAGAACCTCATACCCACACTGTTGGGTGGTGCCATGACTTCATTAACCTTCTTGGTCATCACATATGGATTCCTCCACCACTCATAAACTCCTGCAGAACTGGCATACAACAGCCTAGTATTATACTTTCTACAATAATCAAAAATGGGTTTGGACTTTTCTACATTATTCTCCCAAAATTTTTCTGGATTATCTACACTATCTCTGAGTGCAGCATAGGCAGCAAGATGAACTATAACATCGTAGTCTGCACATCCAACATCTACAAAATTTCCTATGTCATCTGGTCTATCTAATCCATCTACATCAAGTCCTAATTCTGTTAGATGATTAAAGACATGACTACCGATAAATCCTCGATGTCCTGTTACTAAAATTTTCATTCTTCGTGCATATTATGTTCCTGCGACCCAGCAGTGTCAGTAACTCTAAGACCATTGACACCCTGCCACCATCCTGTGATGATATACTTTGTAGTCGAAGGAGGGTTACCTCTATGTAGATGGGTAAAACTTGCAGGCCATAAAACTACTCTACCTGTTCTAGGTTTTACTCTAATACCCTGATATAAAAACTCTGTTTCTCCTGCTTCAACATCATTCAAATAGATCATCCATGCAAGAACTCTATCATTAACATTCCAGTCAATGTTCTCAGCATGGAACATGTGATAACCGCCACCTCTAGGTTGAGTAACTTGTAGAAGGGCGGCACTACTAACGTAATTAAAACTAGAAAGATATGGATACGCACCAATATAATTACGAAGACAAGGTTCTAGTGCATTAGTATATAAAGCACCAACTGATTCAGAATGAAAACTATCTAAAACAAGTTGTGCATCTTGAATACCAAAAGTTTGTCTAGGTCGAACATGATGGCTATTGTCAGCAATTTCCATCATTTTTTGACAAAAATCTTCAGGAACTACATTGTCATAGATGCCAATAAAATCTGAGATTGTCACATTTAGATTTGGATTAGGTTCCAAATCTCTCATTTCTTTTTCCATAAAATTCTAAATTTTCAGGTTCAGATAATTAGTTCCGTAACCATATCTATCAGAGTATTGTTTAGTGGAATGTCTTTCACCAAACTCACCATCTAACATAAAGTTAAATGCAATACTATATCTCACAGGGCCATCCGATTTTGTTCTAATAGGATTTACCATGTGACTTAGATGTGAAGGGAAAAGATATAACGTACCTTCTTGAGGTTCGAATACCTTAACATGAGTATTCAGGTCAGTAACATCATTGATGTTTATTTCCCAATCATCTGTGCTCCAAGTAGGTCCACTTCTAAAGAACTGGATTTCTCCACCCTCATCTGGATCATTAACACGAGGATAGAATACCCCACTAAACAAGGCATTAGAATGCCAATGTTTAACAGCATAACACTGATCCCGATACCTATTGGACCAAGCGGTCACACAATGTATTTTATGAATATCTCGAGCAATACTCAATACATCATATAGGTAAACTTCCACCTCCTTCATAATCATATCTCGGAGTTTTTCCATGCCTGGAAGTTCCAAAACATTTTTAATCTGAGTCACAGATCCATTGGATCTGCCTAAAAAATCAACGTCCTGTTTCCATTCAAGTTTTTCTAAGATGTCAACCATCTCAAAGAACTCTTTTGGTCTAAAAGGAAGTTTAGTTTCGTATAAAGGAGTGGGAAATAATAAATGTAATTCTGCCATAGGCTCCACCAGGATTTTTATAGACTCTCCATGTCTTTGGAGACTGTATCATGATTTATATAACAAGGTACACCAGCAGGATCAAGCCATTTGGTGTACTCAAAGTCTTCCATTGCATAGTCAAGTTGAGTACCACTATCTAATAGATACATGTCTCGGTATCGTCTAGAATACTCATCAAATTTTTGGATTCGATAGTCTGGCATACCATTGAGTTCAATGGTGCCACACTGTACATAACGGTATGGATACCGTTCTAGAATTGTTTTACTCATAATGTTTATCGGTTGGTGAATGATATACCAGAACAAAGGCATCACACTTAGGGCATGATAGATTTGTAACGATATTATATTCTTCGTTACAGTAGTCTTCTCCAGAGTGATCTGCACCCCAGATTAACTCAGTATTACAGTGCCAACAATTCATTGTTATTCAGTTTTAAGCTACTTCCACGCCTTCCAGATCGCGAGAAAGGCAATCTAGAAGGATCTCATAATCATCTAGAGGTTCTCCTGAAAATTCATACCCTTCGTTTTGATAATATCGGACTACCTTTTTGTAAAGTTTTGGATTCTTTACATCCAAAAAGATTTCCCCAGTAGAAGCAAGACGAAGAGTTTCGATTTCTTTCTTGAACTTAGTAATGACGGACATTTTCCCGTGAATGTTTACAGCTGAATTATAGGGGTTAACCCAGATTAAGTCAACTCCCTTCCGAGTGATTAGTGTAGAGATCTTCAATCCCATTTAGATCGTCGTTTTCATCTTCCGCAACAGGAGAATAAGGTTCAATCACTCCCCTCTTATGAAGCGGATCAACAAGTTCGCTTGGTGCAAGGATCACATCTCGTCCATCAGGACACATAATATGAAAGGTCTCTCCCTGTTCAGCCCTTTCAAAAATTTGATCGAAGTTTTTATCGAGTTCTTCTAAAGTAATCTGTTGCATGAAAAAAATAATAAGTCGGGTTGATAGGATTCGAACCTACGGCCACTCGCTCCCAAAGCGAGTGCTCTACCAAGCTGAGCTACAACCCGTTCAATGTTCTTTATAGTGTTCTGGATGATAGGTTGCATCCCACATATAGAAAGTGAATGGGATTAATAGACTAAACCCCATCAATGAAGCATAAGTGACGGGGTGTGTATGTATGACACTCATTACAACGTGAATGAGATGGGTCATTGGACTCCTATTTCGTAAAGTAGTCTAGTAGTCGTTCTGCAGTGGACTCAACAAAAGGATCTGCTTTCGCTTCATCCCATGTTCCACCTTCAATAAACCATGTAGAGGCAACCATATCATCGATTACAACGGCATAACGCCAGGATCTAGGACCAAAACCGATGTTGGATTTATTAACTTCCGTATCAGCCCATCTAGTAAACTCTAGAGCGCCGTCAGGAATGTGTTTAACTTTTTTAATCTTCTTTTGTTTGAACCAAGCATCCATTACAAATGCATCGTTAACACTCAAGCAGTAGATCTCATCTAGTTTACCTGCTTTTTTCAACTTTGCATAATTTTTTTCAAAACCTGGCAGATGTTTTTCAGAACAGACTGGAGTAAAAGCGCCAGGGATGGCAAAAACTACGACTCTTTTTCCTTTGAAGAGATCTTCGGAAGTCTTAGTTACAAAATCACCATCCTCTCGATAATGAAATTGAATTTTACTTGGTACTAACCTAATGTCTGACTTTGGTGGACCGTACATTTTAATCTAAAATAACTTCAAACTAACTTATATATGCGACTATGCTGCCGCTTTTTCTTCGACACGATCTTCAATAGAAAGAAGTTCGCCCTTGGTAGTATACAACAGTTTTTTAGTCTCTGTCAATACATAGAACCCTGTGATGGACTTTCCATCATCGGTCCAACCATAAGCAATGACCCTTTCATTTACATCATGGTCATTAAGAATTTTTGTTGTGTGAAGGTAATGGTTGTACCTTTGGTGGAGATTGATCATCAGCGTACCTCAAAGTTTAATTTGCGAACCTTCCTTTTACGGCGTCCGTCTTGGTATTTTAGGTCACTTTGTGTTAGGAAACCCTCATTTTTAATAATATCTTTAGATTTCATAAACACTAATTCATCTAGATTATTGGCAGAAACCCTGTCGCCATTTACTGTCATCATGTTTGTGCATCCACAACATGCAAACTTACCGTTAATGTTTAACTCTACGTTACAACATTTACATCTAACTCTTTCCATCTTTCTGGAGTAATTTATGGGAAATACTGGATTCGAACCAGTGACTTATTGCTTGTAAGGCAACCACTCTACCGCTGAGTTAATCTCCCAATAAACTCCTATGGAAGTGGAGTCCACTCGTAACCATAAGTGTGGGGATCTTCCTTAATCATATCCTCAATAGTAAATTCTAGATTACTATCTGGATGTGTCCAAGGTTCAACAGTAGCATTCATCAACTTTAAAAGTTGTCTTGCTTTATTTGACTGTTGATTGTGGTAATCTTCGTGCTCTTGTAGGGTATTGACAATGACAGTGTAGATATCATTCGCACTTACATCATCAACGTTTAGGGCATCAAAGAGAAATTCTTCGAGTTGTTGTAAAGAATAGGCAGAATACTTCATTTTGATTCATGTTGTGTTTCAAGTCCATCAAACTCATTAGCAATGTGCCATAAAGTATCTATAACACAATGATATCCACGTTCCCATTCGTTTGGTTTTTCAGCAGTGCGGAACGCAGGAAAGTCTTTAACAATGGATCGGATTAGTCCTGCATGTGTACCATCATAGTGGTCACTATCCAAGATCCTCCTCGGTCTCTCCAGAGAAAATTCGTTTGGCATCTTCAAAAGATAACATAAAAGCAAAAACCCAAAGGATTCTATTTCTCTTTCCTATAATTTCATCTACCTCATGTTCGGCATCAGAAACAACATAAGAAAGTAGATCAGTATCTTCAACATCCCATGGTTCACCATCTATAATGGTTATTCCTCCACCTTTTGGCTTACGGGTAATGATATTGAAATGTACTGTTACTGTATTCTCCATCCATACAGGATCTATATGGCGGTGTACAGTTCCTCCTTCGAAGCTTATCTCTGTAATTATACCATCAAGACCTACGGGTGCAAAGCCATATTCTTCTATATCAAAAGTTCTTAATATCCGATCCTGAATCCAATATGCTTCGGGTGGATAATCAAACTCACATGGTGATGAGATAATTTCACCTGTATCAGGAACCATTAATGGAGTAGCGAAACGAGTTGTAAGTTTGGTTTTCTCTTTATGGTTAGAATCCATGCGTGGATCCATAAAAATATCCCTCTCATAATTTGAAAGGGTCCAATCGTTAAGTTCGTCTCGTTCTGCTTCTGTAATAAAATCTTTATACGCTTTGACTTTATCCAAACTAATCTCCTAGTGTATGCACCACAGGCTTTTCGTGCAAAAGAACGCTGTAAAGTTTAGGTTCTTGTGCGGCAGATACAGGTTGAAACTCAGATTCTGGGTCAAAACCTTCTTTACGAATTGCCTGATTAATCACAATGGATCCCT
>MDTC01230619.1_pt1 | contig 10339 bp, 7 predicted proteins | sample 811181 | NCBI WGS metagenome assembly MDTC01 (sample SAMN05326644, study PRJNA326480) | marine metagenome | isolation source: seawater | place: Pacific Ocean: North | collected 2011
ACTTCCAGTGACGTCAACCTCAAGTTGAAGTAAGGGTAGTCATAGGTAGCCACGGACCCCCTCGGACCTCCTCAAACTCACTCCTACTTCTGCTGGGTTCTTCTGGACGCTTTCAGACGTCTATCATAAGGGAAAAGTAGGTCGAGTGGGAGGAAGTAGTGGCACTGGCAGCCTGCCCGTGAGTGCCGGTGCCAGTGGTATAAGAAGGGGGGGCGGTGATTTTTATGACGGACTCGGATTTCAAAAAAAATGGATTTTGTATGCTTTAAGTACCATCCTTCAGGATGGGACATAAAGTATAGAACTTGAAATCCCTATACTACTGGTAAACGCAGCATGCTGGCGCAGTGGCAGTGTCCGAGTCTCCGAGTTAGACTTGAGGGGTCCGGGCGGCCCGGCGGGGCCAACCCCCGCATGCCCGCCAGGTAAACATACAGGTCTCCGACAAAGTAAAGACTAGCGCGTGTGGCGTCCTAATCGCTCTTCGACGCCTAGTTCCCGTTATGATGGTCGTCAAAGCTCCATTCAGGTCAAAGGGATTGTCGCCTCTGAGCCGGTCCCGGTCCGGGCTGGGACCTTGGGGAGCAATAACTTGAACTTGAATGGTATTGAATCGCCTGCTCTTGTGAATCAATGATTTGTCCCATGGAATAATCATGTGTTCTACGGTTTGATAATGATCTGCGCATGGCATTTCGCAAAAGAGGTTGTATGAAGTCGTGGCCACTACAAGCTCCTCGCGCCTGTATGCAAGGTCACTGTCAGCCGCCGCGCCCCGACGGTTTGTTCAGTCTTAAAATGCTTGCTTCCCTGGCAGCGACTCAGCACAGGCACTCCGACATCTGTGAAATGAAGGGGCTAGTCTTTCTTGCGCTGCGGCTGTACAATCGCCCTTATATGTTCTATCTAAATATTTAAGTGCCACCAGAGATTTCTTGCCCCCTCTCCCACGATGTAGATAATGAATGTGGGTCCAAGAAAGCGCAATGAAAACACCATCGAATCCTCTTGTTCCAAGGGTGTCACTTGTTGGGAAATATGATTGAAATATTCAGATTTTCCAACGGGATTTCCTTCGGGCGCACCTTGCTCATGTGTGAGTCATGAGCGGCATGTTGAGGGATGACCACAAAGCAGAGTTTGCATGCGAAGGATGCTTTAATGGCGCTGGCTGTGAGACAGGATCGAAGAATTACATAGGACATGCCCGTGGATTTACACCGAAGGGCCCTTAATGGCTGGCCCTGTTCCTGGACAAAGAGAGCCTTATCCCTGGGGGGATCAACACTCACTCGTATGTTTTGCATGTACTCTCCCTTAGTGTTGTTTGTGACACGAAACTGAAGGACAAAATATGACTCAAACATATGGGCAGTACATGCCACGTGGCAGGGTGCAACAGCAGCATGCTTGCTAATTACCACAGGCCGGAGTAATCGCAGATATATACCAAGCTGTGTTACTTGGTGCGAAATGGTGATCATGCTTGACTGCTGCTTCCTCCGGTGCTGCAGGAGTAGATACTTCAAGGTGACAAGTTCTACTTTGCGTAGGTTGCGTTCTCCCATTGCAACGCGTTGCTTGGACTCTGCGGCGGATACTACCACCTATTGCAATATAGATCAGTCATCTCAGAGCCGGAGGGGTTTAATAGACCTTCAAGAATTCCATACACGATAGCAGTGCAACATCATTGGGAAAGAGGCTTAATACCTTGGCCAAATCAATTTTTTTGGTATGGCGACAAATGAGATCTAGCATTTCAGCAAGAGTGGATCTGCCATAATTCACGTAAGAGATTTTGGAGCGCGTCGCATAGCACCTGGCAAGCGTAATATATATGCCTAAATAGTTCAGGTGAACCGTGGTTGGACACGCAACAAATTTAGTTCGTTCTTGATTGTCACCATTTGTGCTGTCCTGATGATAACCTGCTGTGGACATTTTCCACGTTATGCTGCAATATGTCTCTGCAAGGTGGTCATCCCTGAGCTTCGTGGAGTATATGTTGAGCACTGCAGGGTGATCAGAAATGCGCGAAAGAACTATCCCCCTTTCGTGGAGATAACCTGCTGGAAGCAGTGGGAATGACGCTGCGGCATCATACTTGGTGGAAATCCGCAAGAAATGGCACAGCCTGGCTTGATAGGCCCCTATGAGATTGATGTCACTAGCTTTTTCCAGCCCGCCGAGAAGAAGGTGCAGATATTTGTTGTGCATGTCACAAGTCCCCCCAGCGGTATAGATGGTGTACTCCAAGTAAGCAAACGCCACTGTCGCCCCATTTTCAAGTGGAACGGACAAGCATGCAACACTGTCCTTCGCGGTGGCACAAAAAAAAAAATTCAATGCTGACAAGGGATCCCAGAGGCACGATGAAAGACGGTGATTGGCCCAAGTCGGGCGAGGGCTCAACTCTAGATTTTCTATGCAGGCAAAACTGTCGTTCAAACGTACTACATTCTTCGTATTGCCGCTACCTTGCCAAGTTCGATCATTATCATCGTCGTCATCATGTGTGATAATTTTAGTACCCGTTAAGACAGCAAGACCAAGAGCAGGTGCTACAGGGAACATTCTTATGACATGATTTATAGCAAGATCGATCTCACGTGACTTTCTGGACCACCAAAGTGATTGTAAGTACCTTGCCCTCCAACGCAGGGACTGGAGGTGGTCCCAGGCATCGAAAACATTAGCGAAGCAGCTGACTTTGACCAGATGTTCCAGGGCACACTTATGTGCATGCTTGCTACGATAAAGCCAGATCAGAGGTGTGGCATGCTCTACGCCTTCTGCTGCTAGCAAGGGAGCAATAGCTTGCAGATCACATTTTTGAGTTGGATTTCGCAGGAAATTAGAAATATTGGCAAAGCGAGGCGGAATGCACCAGAGCCACACAGCGACAAGCATCGTATCAATGAGTAGGAGCTGTGCCTTCAAGCTAATGTCATCGCACAACATTTGCTTTGACCTCCGGAGTCCATGAAGTCGACGTCGCGTTAATTGAAAATAAGAAGTGAGAGCAGTCTCAGCCGCACGACGAAAGGAACTTCGCTGCATTTGCAAGGACATCTTTGCACCTATTTTTTTCAAGCCAGATCTTACCCCCCCATAAAACCCCCAAGTGACAAGTTTTGGTGGCTTAATGAATGCAAAAAGCCCAGCGACTACCTCCGGTTTTGTCTCTGCATTGAGCCAGTGATGTAATGCGCCGTTAAAGTCACCTTGGCTGCAACAGATATACGCATACCTAATTCAAACAGATTTACGCGAGCTACAGGCGAAAACAATCACGATACCTTTCTTCAATCGACTTTTCGTTTTTTGGGGACACTAATGAGAGTGCCCTAAGTCCAAGTGCATCCGCGAACATTGCACTTTGCAACAGAGATCGTGACTGCTTGTCGATTGATGACATATGCACTACAACTCCGGTATTGGCTCCAATGCAGTAAACTGCAGGGCACGCCAACCAAAGGCTCGAAGTCTCTCTTGCTAGTTCTTTTGATGTAGTTATGGAAACATCTTCCAGCACTCCCTTTGAAGTCGAAAGCTGGGGATCAATCATTTTCTCCTCGTTGTTTACATCACACGTCCCAAGTAGAATTGTCAAAGCATTTATCGCCAGAGAAATAGTCTGCACATATGCAAGTGTTGGGAGATAGTGCACCTGGATAGCACACTCCAGAAGTGCCAAAAGGAAAGTGGATGAGGCCTTAAGTCCGGTGGGTGTTCCTGACCAGGCTATCAGCCTCTTTGCAGGGCAGGACTCTCGTGCTAATGATAACGCGGGCGACCTTAGGATGTCTTCAATGCGAAACACAGTGCCTCTAGTCTGCGAGGATACCAGCAGCCACTCCCTTAATCCACACAAATGACCGTCTCCTGGCGCGATCAGCATGCATGTCGCACCTCTGGGTGTGTCCAATAGAGTTCTTACAGCCACACGCACACAACTCGTATATTCTCCATCAAGCCCCATCCTCAAAATATCAAAAGATTTTTTGTTTGCAACAACAATGCATTTGCCATCCAGGCAGCAAGCTTGCGATGGAGTCTCGGAGAGCATGTACGTCTGCCCTGAACAGTTCAAGAGCCCACTGCGCTTCCAGAAATAAACTCTCGCCTTTTTCTTTGGGAACAGTATTACCGTCTGCCTTGGAGCAAAAGTGGCAAATAGGAAAAAATACGAGTCGTCTACACGTGCTGTGACGTCTAAAGAGTCTGCGTCGCAAACTATTACCGTGCCAGCAATGATTGCTATCAGCAACGAATGCACCTCTACCACCGCTAGGTGCGATATGGAAGACCTCTTTGACGTTCCTATCTGCTTTGTCTTTACTAGCTTGGTTTTACATGTATCTGACTTCAAATTTACGTGACAATCATGGACATCCAGTTGCGCATCCAAAGTGCACGTGAAGATTCGTGTGATGCCACGGCAGACATTGCGAGTTGTCACAGCAAAACTAGATATATTTTTTGATCCGAGATTGACCAATGTAGCTTCGAAGGGCGCCCACATATTGTGTTTGCAGTCTAGCTCCTAGATGATGATTTGTGTAGGCCTATGTCCTTATATGCTATTCCTCTGTTTTTCTTGGCTTCCCTGGTGCCTATAGCCTCAGGGTTCCGTCGGAAATATCCGGAACGCCTACGATCCATCGAACGAGAACCACGCTGCCCGGGCCGGTGCGGATCCACTTTGATTTCGGAGACCGCAAGTACACAATCTCACATTCACAATCTACAATACCAAGCTTGGACGCCTCGGCCACCCTACTAGTACTGTTAGGGGCTGGTGCGTTGCACTCAGGCTGGGGCATGTGTAAATCATCGCTAACTTCAAGTTACCCGGGTCGCGGCCGCGTTGGAGTGCTTGAACCCCCTGTAAATTCAAGTTCCTAGGTCCTCGCGGACTCTTTAGCGTCGCCGTAGGCTAATTCGAGCTACTAGTAAGGGAAGGCAAGGCAGAATGTTGCTTACTCCAAAGAACCAACCGACTTCCGGCTAGGGGGAAGTGTTTGCGACCCACCCTGCTATGCTAGTTTCCTACCATACAAGTCCTACGGTATGCAAGCTGGATACAGGTGTACATCGATCGCTCCTCAGGCAATTGCCAATTGCTGATTAATAAAGATTCGCGATGGAAATCACGCAAGAGGTGATTTCATGTTGAGAAAAAGCGGTTTTATAATGCTTACACACTCAGGATGCGTGGACCGTGATCAGTGCCTACTTTGCAGAGAAAGGTCTCGTCCGCCAACAGCTGGATTCATTTGATGAATTCATCCAAAACACTATGCAAGAACTGGTTGACGACAGTGGGGAACTGTGTGTCAAGCCGGAATCACAATACTTACCCGGGCAACTAGTTGGTACTCACAGCACATATCTTGTACTATTCAATCAGGTGTACGTGTCTAAACCAACAGCCACAGAGAAAGATGGCACAACCAGTAACATGTTTCCTCATGAAGCGCGACTAAGAAATATGACTTACGCATCGCCAATTTATGTTGATGTTAGCTGCGTTGAGGAGAATCAACTACCTTTGTTGCTTGAAGGAAGTCACGCAGAGATCAAGGTTGAGGGCGAGTGGTATCCATGTGAGGTTACCACTCGTGAAAAGGAGGCTGTCACCGTAACATACAAGGCGGCATCTCCAGTGAGTAATATTCGTGAGCAGGAGGGCGTCGTGGAATCAGTGCAGTTAGATCGTGCTGGTGTCTCAAATCGGCTCCGCGTACCTAATGGCGGACTAAGAACGCACAGGACCGATTCGCCTAAAGAGTTCTTAGGTTATGTACCTATCATGTTGCGTAGTCGTTTTTGCGTGCTGGCCGATAAGTCTGACAAGGAGTTGTGTGAGCTCGGTGAATGCATTTATGATCAAGGGGGATATTTTGTGATCAATGGTTCTGAAAAAGTCGTGGTAGCACAAGAACGCATGTCTAATAATCACGTTTACTGTTTCCGAAAGAAACAGCCACACAAGTGAGTAGTATCTCTGCTGTGTTTTCTCATTGTGAAGCCTAACATGCAGGTATTCCTGGGTGGTCGAGTGCCGTTCTCATATTGAGCATGGCGCTCGACCTACAAGTACCATCTACATGCAAATGTACAACAAAGCAGGACGTGGTCAGTCTCATGGGAACCAGATACGCGTGACCTTGCCATATGTGCGAACAGATGTGCCAGTCATTATTGTGTTCCGCGCTTTGGGTGAGGACAATAATATACTTACAGGGCAACTCGCATGTTCGCCCCTTAGGTTTCGTGGCAGATCGTGACATCCTTCAGCATGTCATATACGACTTTGCTGATACGGAGATGCTTGAACAGCTCCGCCCATCATTGGACGAAGCCTTTGTTGTTCAAAACCAGACGGTCGCCCTAGATTTCATCGGGCGACGTGGGAGTGCTACAAACATGGGACGTTCAAAACGCATTCAATACGCAAAAGAGATATTACAAAAAGAAGTATTGCCTCACGTGGGCACAGAGGAGCAATCAGATACCAAGAAAGCTTTTTTTGTTGGTTATATTGTTCATAAACTATTGATGTGTTCACTTGAGCGTGTTGATGAGGATGATCGAGATCATTATGGCAACAAACGCCTTGATCTGGCAGGGCCGCTTCTGGGCGGTTTATTTCGAATGCTCTTTCGCAAGCTCACTAAGGACGTGGTGGCTTACCTACAAAAATGCATCGACGAAGGTCGTGATTTTAATCTTGCGTACGTAGGACATACACAATTAAGCTAAATCACATCGTACGCCCGTGCAGGTCGGCGATCAAGTCACGACTCATTACTGATGGTTTGAGGTACTCCCTAGCAACAGGGAACTGGGGTGATCGGAAGGATGCTTCCCGTGCTGGTGTTTCCCAGGTTCTGAATCGACTAACATATGCTTCTACGCTATCTCACCTACGTCGATTAAATACGCCACTTGGACGAGAGGGCAAACAAGCCAAGCCAAGGCAGCTCCATAATACTCATTGGGGGTTCATCTGTCCCGCAGAGACCCCTGAAGGACAGGCTGTTGGTCTTGTGAAGAATCTGGCGTTGATGGCATATGTATCAGTTGGCAGTCCTCAAAGTCCAATCCTTGAGTTTCTCGAGGAGTGGTCCATGGAAAATTTGGAAGAGATTTCACCGCAGACCATAGCTGATCCTGGAACCACAAAAATATTTGTCAACGGGAGCTGGATTGGCGTACATAGAGATCCATCAACATTGGAGGCTACTCTACGGTCACTTCGACGGCAAATTGACATAGATCCAGAAGTTTCGGTCGTCCGCGACATTAAAGAGAAGGAACTTAGAGTTTATACGGATGCGGGGCGCGTTTGTAGGCCACTACTCATTGTAGAAAACAGTGGCTCTACCTCTTTGGCAAGAAAAAACATATCGAATGCCTTTCAGCGGCTCAATTTGAGAAAATCTCACATCCACAAGCTCGTTAATGGGGAACTTGGATGGACACAACTCCTGGTTAAAGGATTAGTTGAGTTGATCGATACCGAAGAAGAAGAGACGGCAATGATTGCAATGATTCCCTCAGATTTGCAAGAATCATATTCCTCCAGCTATACTCATTGTGAGATTCACCCCTCTATGATCCTTGGCATCTGTGGTTCTATCATACCTTTCCCTGACCACAACCAATCGCCTCGAAATACTTACCAGTCGGCTATGGGCAAACAAGCAATGGGCATATATGCTTCAAATTTTCAGCAGCGCATGGATACTCTGTCGCATGTCTTACATTATCCACAGAAGCCGCTTGCAACTACCCGGGCTATGGAACATCTGCATTTTCGTGAGCTTCCAAGTGGCGTTAATGCTGTCGTTGCAATTATGTGTTACACAGGCTACAATCAGGTGCACTCTTACTCTCATAATATTGAGCACCACAAGCAACTTGTTGGTAGGAAGACTCACTTATCATGAATCAGGCAGCGATTGATCGCGGTTTGTTTCGTTCAACCTTTTATAGAACATATGCTGATCAGGAGCATAACGATCACAATGCGCATAAGTTAGACTCCTCTGATGTCCTTCGGGAGAATTTCGAGCGGCCGAATAGAGAGGATTGCACTGGGATGCGGCATGGCTCATACGACAAAGTCGACAGTGATGGCCTCGTGTCGCCTGGTTTGCGCGTGTCTGGGTGTGATATTCTCATCGGCAAGACATCACCCTTGGCCAGTCCAGGACAAAATTGTGCACTGGGTCGTTTTTCTAAGCGGGATTCATCAACCACTATGCGTCCAAATGAATCTGGGTTGATAGACCAGGCACGAAGCCCAGACTATAATCCCCCCCACACGCCAATCATTCAACCCTAAACATCTAGGTGATGCTGTCTACTAATCAGAACGGGATGAAGTTTACCAAAGTCCGAACTCGTACAATCCGCATTCCTCAAATTGGAGACAAATTTGCCTCGCGACATGGACAAAAGGGGACCATCGGAATGACCTATGCGCAGGAGGACATGCCTTGGAGTCGCGGTGGTATATCGCCGGATATTATAGTAAATCCTCATGCCATTCCTTCTCGCATGACAATTGGCCACCTTGTAGAATGTTTGCAATCAAAGGTTGGTGCACTGACTGGCAAGGAGGGTGATGCTACTCCGTTTACAGACGTTTCTGTGGATCAAATCGCAGGAGTTCTGCATGAACTTGGGTATCAGAGACATGGAAATGAGGTTATGTACTCTGGCCACACTGGTCGGGCCATCCATGCAAAGATATTTCTGGGCCCGACTTTTTATCAGCGGCTAAAGCATCTTGTCGACGATAAAATACATGCTCGCTCGCGAGGGCCAGTTGCAATGCTTACTCGCCAGCCTATGGAAGGACGAGCACGAGATGGGGGTTTACGAATGGGTGAGATGGAACGAGATTGTCTTATATCCCATGGTGTCTCGAGCTTTTTGCGGGATCGCATGTTTGCAAATTCTGATCCTTATGCGGTTCACATTTGCACAAAATGTGGTTTGATTGCACATGCTGATGTCCAGAAACACTTTTACTGGTGCAACAACAAAGATTGTCAACAGCACAAGGCATCTGTTGCACGCGTACACATTCCGTATGCATGCAAACTCCTTTTTCAGGTTCAGAAAATACTAAGTTTTTGCATAAAATGTACCTTTCACAGGAGCTTATGGCAATGTGTGTTGCTCCGCGTATAGAAGTCTAATATTGACTGAAAGCCATAGAAGGAAACGATATACAAATTCGACGACCGCATTCTGCCAAAGAACAAGATGCATCGATGCAGACACGGCCGCATAAAATTGACAGTCACGGTCGACGGCGGTTGGCGGTCCCCCAGGCGGCGGAGAGAGGTAGAGGGGAGCGCTCACTAATAAGGAGACACCAAGTGAATGCCCTGTCCCGAGCCGCTAACACGTCTAGGTTTGCGCCGTAAATTCAGGTTCACCCTAATTTCTCGGCGCGGAGGAGTCGTGGTCTATACTCGACAGGTCACGGTGAATGCCAAATAGCGCGGAAATAGATTATTGATCAATATAGATACCAGCAGTCGTGAACTTGAACGGCGGTAGATAGATCATATTGTCAAATATATTGTCACGGTGACGGTCGGCCTAGCAAAGCGGAGGAAATTCCCTTCAAGTTCGAGCCCGATATAGATACTATTGAACTTGAGCCGGAGTCGGAACGGAACTTGAACGCTACAAGTAGGAAGTTCCCTATATAGTAGATAAATAATTATGCTTTATTATTTTTGTTTTTTATGGTTATGTTTATACGTCTGTAGGGCGATTTCCTTTTGCCGCGTCCGAAGGTTTTTGGTTTCGGACGGGTTTTAGCTCGAAACGATCGCCCAGAAGAGCTGTGCTGTTTCCGTTCGCATCCGCATAAACGTCTACATCACTGACTATTCGCAGGGGGGCCTGGTGGTGGGCCCCCGAATATACACGCTTCGACCTTTATTCGGGGTACTAATGTCCAGATGTAATACTTGAACATGATTTTGGATGATAATCCGGGTACTAATGTTGTCGGGCTCGGATGTAAGATGACGTAATAGTTAAAGCGCAGTCGGAATACTGTATACCAATATGTCGAACCCAATTTGTGAAGACCCTATTTTGTTCGACATCCCATGGTCATCTTGAAACCATTGGCACCGTGCTGGAGGACTCGCTGAAACGGGCGAGATAGCAACCACTGCAATGAATCTAGTAACGACTCTTGCCACCGCCAGGGCGACTGTAGCGGCCGCCGCCGCCGTAACTACCAGCTGTTCCACACTGTTGTTGGAGGGCTGGAGGTACAGGCTGTCCAGCATCG
>MDTC01109544.1_pt1 | contig 10338 bp, 9 predicted proteins | sample 811181 | NCBI WGS metagenome assembly MDTC01 (sample SAMN05326644, study PRJNA326480) | marine metagenome | isolation source: seawater | place: Pacific Ocean: North | collected 2011
AAAAAATAGGCACAATAAAGTATAAATGGAGAAGTGTGATGCCTGGCTTAATACTGTCAGAAGAGGAGCAAATGCTGCAGAGCACGCTCCGTGATTTCGTCGATAATGAGATCACCCCCAAGGCCAAGGAGTCGGACGAGAAGGCTGAGTTCCAATGGGACAACTGGCGAGGTCTGGCCGACCTTGGACTTACCGGACTGGGTATCGATACCAAGTACGGTGGCAGCGGCCCTGCTGGCTACCGGCAAGTCTCTTTGGCAGCCGAAGAAGTAGCCCGCGGCGACGCCTCAACCAGTGTCAGCTGGCTGGCTCACCTGGCTTTAGGCACAGCCTGTATCGCCAGGTTCGGCACAGATGAGCAGAAAGAACGGCTGTTAACCCCTCTGGCAACTGGGGAGGAGGTAGCAGCATTTGGCCTCACCGAGCCCAGTGGCGGCTCCGATGCGGCTGCGCTACAGACGACGGCCACCGAGCGTGATGGGACCTTCTTCCTGAACGGTAGCAAGATGTTCATCACCAACGCTTCTGTCGCTTCCACCATCGTGGTGTTCGCCACTGAGGATCGTTCACTAGGCTACAAAGGTGTCAGCGCCTTTGTGGTGCGTAAGGACGCCCCAGGCCTGACCATCAATCCCATGCACGGCAAGCTGGGCATGCGCAGTTCTACGACTGACGAGGTGGTCTTCCAAGACACTCCGGTCAGTTCTGATAACCTACTCGGCGAACGTGGGCGGGGCTTCAACCTGGCCATGGAGATTCTGACGCAGAGTCGTATCATCATCGCCGCCCAGAGCGTGGGCATCGGCCAGTCGGCCCTCGAGGCTGCGGTGCGCTTTGCCCAACAGAGGGAGACCTTCGGCAAGCCCATCGCCCAGCACCAGGGCATCCAGTTCATGCTGGCTGACATGGCCGTTGGTGTGCATTCCTCCCGGGTGGCCACCATGAACGCGGCGACCCTGATGGATGCCGGCCAACCCTTCCTACAGGAAGCGTCCATCGCCAAGTTGATGGCGTCTGAGATGTGCATCGACGTGGCCAACAAGGCCATCCAGATACACGGTGGGGCCGGTTACTTCCAGGAGGCGGGCGTGGAACGGATCTTCCGCGACGCCAGGGTGACCACCATCTATGAAGGCACGTCAGAGGTGCAGCGGCTGCTCATCGCTAGGCAGTTGATGAATCAGTACCCGATCTAGAGGATCTGGTTGAGGAGCTAAGCCCTCACCCTAGCCCTCTCCCGTGCGTGGGAGAGGGGACTCGTTTAATGGAGTGGGGGTGGTAGTGGTAATCGTATTGAATATTGAGGAGACAGGCTCAAAATGACAGAAGTCTGCACCGTTAATTACATCGACCACGTTGGCGTGGCCGTGAAAGACATAGACGCGGCAATGGTCTTCTTCAAGGAGGTCTTTGACGTGCCCGATGCCGAGATCGTCCTGATGGAAGACCAGGGAGTCCGGGCCACATTGATGGAAGTCGGCCAGACCAGGCTGGAGCTTCTGGAGCCCACCAGCCCCGAGACCGGCGTGGGGAAGTTTATAGAGCGTAGGGGGGAGGGCCTGCATCATCTGGCCTTCAACGTTACCGACATCGGCGGCAAGCTCCAGACACTGCAAACCCTGGGCGTGGATCTGATTGACCAGAGCCCACGGGAGGGTTTATCTGGGACCATCGCCTTTGTGCATCCTAGGTCGGTGTTCGGGATCTTGACCGAGCTGGTGGAAACCGTTCCGGATTAACAGGCTATACCTGTGCTCCGGTGTACACATATTGAGATTAAGCAACGCGTAGGAAATAATGCAGGATAATAATCGCCCAATAAGGGTGCTGGTGGCGAAACCAGGTCTGGACGGCCACGACAGAGGAGCGAAGGTCATTGCAAGGGCCCTCCGTGACGCGGGTATGGAAGTCATCTATACGGGTATCAGGCAGAGCCCGCAAATGATCACCCAGGCCGCGACCCAGGAGGACGTGGATGTGATCGGTATGAGCATCCTGTCTGGTGCCCACCTGGAGATACTGCCGGAGATCATGAGTCTGTTGCATGACCAAGGCATGGACGACGTGATCGTGGTGGTCGGCGGGATCATTCCCGAGGTTGACCGACAGCCCTTGAGAGACCTGGGAATTTCCGAGGTATTCGGCCCTGGGACTACCACCACTTCGATAGTCGAGTTCATTGAACAGAGCGTGAAGGATCGGGCCGGGACGTAATCGCTGGTACAAGTCGGCTGGGATGGTCGTTTGGCCCTAGACCGGGAAATCGGTCGACATTATGAAGCGCCCACGCCTGGGGAATGGGCTTTACTTGACAGGCAGACGAGGGGAGAAACTATAATAACCATCGGTTAATAGCAGGGTATGGATAGGCTCGATGCAATACAACTTGGCTCAGTTGTTTAGGGAGCCTACTGGATCGACGAGAGACTACGTTGTAGACGACTCGTTTATCGGCCCTGAAGAAGGCTTGGACCGGGCCCAGGGATGGGTTCGGGTGATTCGAACACATGAAGGTTTCTTGGTTCGCGCCGAGCTGGAGACCCAGGTCAATATGACCTGCAGCAGGTGCCTCAATTGGTTCGAGTTACAATCCGAATTAAAAATGGAAGAAGAGGCTTATTCGTCGATCAACCCGACGACGGGTAGGATGGAAGAACTCCCCGATGAGGCGGACGGCGTGATCGTCCTAGATGACCAGCATGTGCTGGACATGGCGGAAGTGTTACGGCAATACACTATCACCGAGGTTCCGATAAAACCCTTGTGCAATGAGGAGTGTCTGGGCTTATGCCCAGAGTGTGGGAGCAGCCTAAACAAGGAAAAATGTAAATGTAACACAGCTCCGGTCGACCTCAGGTGGGGTTCTCTGGCGGAGCTGTTAACTGAGAAGCAGGATTAACCGGCGTTCTCGTTTTCATATAAACCATCTGGGAGATCCGAAGGGCATTCCCGGGAAGCGGTAACACTAAGAAATCAAGACTTCGGACAATTTCCTAAGAAGACCTTAAACATTCTGGCGAACGCCGGAAATACCGGTCAAACCAGAAAACCGTAAGTATCTCCCTTCTCAGCTTCTCACATTAGTAAAAGTGTACGCTTTGGCGTTTGCCTGGTAGAATACCGGCAATATCTGAAGTATTGCGTGCTTACAGGCGTGCTGACCAAGGAAAAAGGACGTGACCGATTATGGGTGCGGTACCCAGAAAGAAACTAACCAGGGCAAGGAAAGGGCGAAGATTGGCCGGCTATAAGCTGAGTCCGATGCATCCTTCCACGTGCTCCCGTTGCCGAACGGCCAAAAGGCCGCACGTTGTGTGCCCCAATTGCGGATTCTACCGCGGGCGCCAGGTTGTGGAGGAGATAGTCTAGCCAGGCTAAAGGGCATTTGCCTTTTACAAGCTGACTGTTCTTCGTAGACACAAACCATCTAGTTATGTATGCAAAGCACGAAAAAAGGGTAATAGTGGAGTTGTTTTCGGGTTGTACTGTTTTAGGGGGCTGCCCTAAAATCCGTAAGGTGTCGAAAACCGGCGTCGTCCGGTGGAGGTAGCTACGAGTACCGAAGAAGCAAATAACCGAGCGTACGTGTTCCCTGGACAAGGGTCACAAAGCGTGGGAATGGGAACGGAACTTTTCGAGACGTCGCAGGCGGCACGTGAAACTTTTGAAGAAGCCGACGACAGTCTAGGATTTCCGCTGTCCCGTCTGATATTTGAAGGTCCGGCAACGGAGCTTCAGAACACCGCAAATTCCCAACCGGCCATCATGACCATGAGCGTGGCCGCCTGGCGGACCTGGAACGAGATGCAGGGTCCCGAGGCGATGAGCGCCAAGGCCGTGGCTGGTCATAGCCTGGGTGAGTACACCTCACTTGTGGCGGCCAACGTCATCGAGTTCTCTGATGCTGTGAGATTGGTCCGGAAACGCGGTGAATTGATGAACCAGGCAGCGGTCAATCGACCGGGTGCCATGGCGGCGATTCTGGGGCTGAATGAACTGGCCTTCGATCAGATCTGCAATGAGACCGGTGTGGAACTGGCGAATATCAACACCGACGACCAGATTGTGATCAGCGGTGACAAACTCGCCGTGGCCAGAGCCATGGACTTGGCCTCAGCCCGGGGCGCCAAAAAGACGATTCCCCTGCCAGTTAGCGGGGCGTTCCACTCCTCGTTGATGATGGAAGCAGGAGAGGGTCTGGCCGATGTAGTCCAGTCCCTCCATTTCAATGAACCCAATATGCCAGTGATTGGCAATTGCGACTCCAAGCCGTTGACCACAGCGGATGAGATTCGCTCTGAATTGGTGAATGGCCTCTGTCAGTGCGTCCAGTGGAAGGACTCAGTCCGCCATCTAGTCGATTCTGGGGTAACCCAGTTTGTGGAGTTTGGCTCCGGTGGAGTGCTGGCAGGCTTAATTAAAAGAATCGACCGAGGAGTAAAGGTGTCAACGGTGTCAGATACCGCATCCATGCGGAAACTGGCCGGGGTTGATGACTAGTACTCTCGGTCTTTAACGGTGACCCATGATTAGGGTTAAATACACGGATCAAAGGCGACAATCAAGAACGGCGGCACTACAATCCTTGTTCGCAGCCGATGTACGGGATCTCTGGGATAACCCGACGTTGGAATGGTTGGATGAAGAAGAAGAGCTGCCCGATGAGACTTTAGAGTTCGCTCAGGACCTTCTGAGAGGCGTGTCCAGGATGCATGAAGGGTTGGACCACGTCATCACCCGTTACGCTCCGGCGTGGCCCGTGAATCAGTTGTCGGTGATTGACCGAAACATTCTGCGTTTGTCCCTGTTTGAACTTATCTATACCCCCTGCATTCCCAAGAAAACGGCCATCAACGAGGCTGTGGAATTGGCGAAAATATTTGGCAGTGAGAGTTCGGCTCGGTTCATCAATGGTGTACTGGGGTCCGCAATGTCCGGAATTGAGTCTGGAGACGTTGCATCGATCGAACCGGTGCCTGAAGGGAGATGATTGATTGGCCACTGTTTATGACAGAGTGAAAACCATCGTGGTCGATAAGTTGGGAGTTGAAGAGGACGAGGTCACCGAGACAACGTCTTTCATAGAGAACTTGAATGCCGACTCCTTAGACCTGGTGGAACTGATAATGGCATTTGAAGAGGAATTCTCCACTGACGGCGAGCCGTTGGAGATATCCGATGAAGATGCTGCAAATATTGCAACTGTGAACGATGCTGTGACGTACCTCAAGGACCACGGCGTCTCAGACTAAGGCGACTTTAGCCCTGCTGGTGGGCAAACACCGGCTGTGTGATGCAGTGAGGCGGTGGTGGGAGCCTTCTACAACGGACACCACCTCGGAACACCATCCTGGTTTTGTTTCTTCTCTCCATCCGCCTACTCTGTTGCGTCCCACCAATGCTACCTGGCACTCTTGGCAGGCTAATATGTAGGGAAAAATGTTATTGATTGCGGTGGGTAAAAGGGAGCTGGAGCCTCGCCTACCTAGGCCCCGATCTCTTATTGAACCACCGGTCATACGGCGCCATCCGCAGCCCTGATTTAGGGTTGCTTCCCCTGTTGACTAAACAGTCGAATCGGGAGGTTGGAAACCATGACTCTGCTTGACGAGACACCAGGAGGTGCCTCTATGCAATCATTGGAACAGATCGCCCTCCTAGTCAGAAACTGCTCTGATTGCCCATTGTCGGTTGGCCGGACCAATTCCGTACCAGGTGAGGGTAACCCCAAAGCAAAGGTCATGTTCATCGGTGAAGGCCCGGGTTACTACGAAGACCAGCATGGGCGTCCATTTGTCGGGCGAACCGGGAAACTGCTTGATCGCTTGTTGGCCTCGATAGACCTCATCAGAGAAGATGTGTTCATAGCGAACATGGTGAAATGTCGTCCGCCAAGCAACCGTGACCCGGCCACTACAGAGATAGCCGCCTGCACCAAGTACCTGGACCGTCAGATTGAACTGATCAACCCAAAGCTCATCGTCACCTTGGGTAGATTCGCCTTTGCGCGGTACTTCCCCGGAGAGGGCATCACCAAGGCCAGTGGGCAGGTGCGGGAAAAAGATGGCCGGTTGATTTTCCCTGTGCTGCACCCTGCTGCGGTGTTGCGCCGCGAAGAGCTAAGGCCCACAATGATAGAAGACTTCAAAGCGATTTCGGCGATATTAGAAGGCGCGATGAAGGATATTGGCACGGAGCCAGGCGATGATTCGCCTGAAGCTACCGAGACATCCCAATTGTCCTTCGTAGATGCCCAAGGGCATCTAGACGTTGGCTCGGCAAATGCTGAGATATCCACCGCCACCGCAGAAGTAATATCTCAGGAAGAAGAATCCCAGCCCGAGCAACTGGCCCTGTTTTAATTTAGGGGCCGCAATCTCGTCTCCCATCCAGCGCTGGGCAATCCACATCTAGGAACGACCAACCGTTGACAGCTTCTCTACGCGTAATTCCCCTGGGCGGCCTTGGGGAAATCGGCAAGAACATGATGGCCCTGGAGTACGAAGACGATATCGTGATCGTCGACTGCGGGGTTCAATTTCCGGAGGAGGGCATGTTTGGGGTGGACTTGATCATCCCCGACATCTCCTATCTGATGGAACGGCAGGACAAGGTCCGTGCCATCCTCATCACCCACGGACACGAGGACCACATAGGCGCACTGCCGTTCATCCTGCCCCAACTCCAGTGCCCGGTTTACGCGCCCCGTTTGGCCCACGGACTGATCACCGCCAAACTGAGGGAAAGGCGCGCCGCCCGAGATTCGGTCGTTAACCCCATCGACCCCGGGATTGTCCATCAGATCGGTGGCGCATTCGAGGTCTCGTGGTTCCGGGTCTGTCACAGCATCCCTGACGCCATGGGTATCGCCATCGGGACACCCTTGGGCACCGTTATCCACACCGGAGACTTCAAGATTGACCACACCCCGGTGGATGGACGTATCTTTGATCTTCCTTCTTTGGCCCACTACGGAGACGACGGTGTATTGCTGCTTTGCTCCGATTCCACCTACGCAGAGGTGCCGGGTTACACCACCTCTGAGAAGGTCGTGGGAGAAGCCCTTGACCGTGCGATAAGTGAAGCCGAGGGACGGGTGCTGGTTGCCACATTCGCGTCGCTGGTCTCCCGGGTCCAGCAAGTGGTTGACGCCGCCACGAAATACGGTCGCAAGGTCAGCATCGTCGGTCGTAGCATGGTGGATACGGTGAAGGTTGCGTCCGAGTTGGGCTATCTAAAGATACCCGAAGGGGTATTGGTGCCCCTGTCGGTCACAAGGAACCTACCTTCCAACGAAGTCGTCCTGATGACCACTGGCAGCCAGGGCGAGCCAACCTCGGCCCTGGTGCGCATCGCTAAGCAGGAACACCGTGACGTCAATATCATGGCCGGAGACACGGTGATAATCTCGGCCACGCCCATCCCAGGAAATGAACTGCCCGTCAGCCACACCATAGACAACCTGCTCCGGCAGGGCGCCAAGGTGCTCTACGACCGGATCGCCACGGTCCACGTCCACGGGCACGCCAGCCAGGAAGAACTCAAGCTGGTGCTGCGTTTGGTGCGGCCGAAGTACTTTGTGCCGGTACACGGCGAGTTCCGGCATCTAACGGCCCACGCCCAGCTAGCCTGGGACTTGGACGTTGCCAAAGACGGCATCTTTGTGATGGTGGACGGCGACGTGTTGGAGCTAACAGAAGATGGCTCTCGAATGGCTGACCGCATCTCTGCAGGCCCGATCTTTGTGGACGGCCTGGCCACCCGAGACACCCAGAGCGCGGTGTTCTCGGAACGTCGCAGCCTCTCCAAAGACGGCGTCGTCGTCGTCTGCGTGACAGCCGACAAGAGTACCGGTGAGATAGTGGGTGAGCCGGTGGCTTTATCCAGCGGATTCTTGGATGATACCGAGACCGGCGACCTGTTTGAGAGTCTAAGCGTGTCGGTAGCCCAGGATCTGACCAACAGCGGCACCCGTTACGGAAAAAACGGTGAAAACGGCGCATTTAAGGCAAAAGTCAAAGAAACTGCCCGTAGCTTCATAGCTAGCTCAGTTCGCCGTTCCCCTATGATAATTCCAGTGGTTTTGGAGGTTTAGTCCGACCACTCGCCGAATATCGGCCATAGCAACTGCCACTGGAGGGATATAGTGGCCAGTTTCATTGGGCGTAAGCGGGATGATACTGCTTCGCCATCGATTAAGGACCTCGCTCATGGAGCCCCCGGGTCACTGCTAGACGCACTGGTCATATTGGCCATTGGTTTTTCTGTCGGCCTGTACTTCGGCTTCTCTACAGATGCGCGCGTTTGGGCTGTCGAAGCCCTTGGCTACGGCTGGATTCCCCTGGGAATCTGGATCGCCGTAACGCTGGTAACGCTCCGCTACAACCGCCACCTAGTTATCACCCACTGGCGTCGCTGGACCATAGCTGCGGCATTGGTCGCCATATCCATTGGCATACTCTCCACCATCTTCCCTGAAGACGGCGCTCTTGAAGACGTCAGCATGGGCGGAACCTGGGGCGCTTACATTGGCGGGGCTCCCATGATGCTGGCCGTTGCCAAGATGGCTGGTATCGCCGTTGTGCTGCCGTTGGTCGTCAGGCCCAAAGGGGCCGGCACGATCTATCTGAAATACCTGAGAGGGGGACTGCTTGGAATACAGGTGGCTGTCCTCTATTTCTACATCGGCATCCAGGAATCAGCCAGATTCATCGACCGTAGGGTGCGTATATTGCGCTACGGCATGCAACGAAAGGCCTCACGCAAGGACCTGCTGAAGATGGTTATAATGGGTCCGTCCAATGCACCGGTGCGCACCTTGGCCTACCAAGGGGAAGCGGATTCCAGTACCGGATTGAGTGTTAGGCCCGAGTCGGATCTGGACGAATTTGAGCCTGAACCAAGCAACCGTCGCGGTCCAGATGATGACGCCGATGAAGATTGGCGAATGCCTGAATCCGGTTTGATTCCCACCTGGGAGAACAAAGAACCGGCTCCGATAAAAGCCCCCAAAGCTGGCAGCAAGGTGATCAGCGCCAACGCTGGAAAAGGCAGTGGTAAGGGAGGCTGGCAGACCCCCACAGTGGATTCGCTGACTCCCCCCGATACGCACCACGCCCCGGAAACGGCCCTGCAAGAGATGGCGCGCCTGGTGGAAAGTACCTTGGGTGATCACGGTGTCAGGGTTGAAGTCACCGATGTGAAAGCAGGCCCAAGGATCGTTCGCTTTGGTCTGGTCCCGGGTTGGGTTCCCAAGAGGGGCGATTCCCGTAGAGGCTCCACTGGTTCTGATACCGATGACGATGATAAGTCCGATTTGGAACGCAGTCGGGTCAAAGTCCAGAGCATTCTGACTCGCGAGAAAGATATGGCCCTGGCATTGAAGACTCCATATCTGCGGATCGAGGCTCCGGTGCCTGGTGAAGCGTTGGTCGGTCTGGAAGTCCCGAGCCCTTCACCCAGCAAGGTCCATCTCAGAGAGGTGATCGAGACCCCAGCGTTCAGTAGGTTGGTCACCAAGGGTGGTCTGCCCATAGCTCTGGGCCAAGACACCGGCGGCGCTCCAGTGGTGCTGGATCTGGTATCCTTGCCCCACATGCTGATCGCGGGAGCAACCGGCAGTGGTAAGAGCGTCTGCATCAACTCCATTGTCGCGTCGTTCCTTCTGACCAAGACCCCAGAGCAGTTGCGTATCTTGATGGTGGACCCCAAGCGCGTGGAGTTGACACCATTCAACGGGATACCTCACCTGGTCGGTCCGGTCATCGTCGACGCCGAAGAGGTAAACACTGCTCTGCGCGGCCTAATCCGTGAGATGCTTGCCCGCTACAAGTTGATGGAAGAGATCGGCGCTAGGAACATCGAGGGATACAACAAGCGCGCCAAAGAGAAGATGCCCTTCCTGGTGTTGATAGTCGATGAGCTTGCCGACCTGATGATGGTCGGCGGGTTCGAGGTGGAACAGAACCTGGTGCGTCTGGCCCAGCTTGGCCGCGCAACCGGAATCCACCTGGTGCTGGCCACCCAGCGTCCTTCGGTCAACGTAGTCACGGGCCTGCTTAAGGCCAACGTGCCAGCGCGTGCTGCCTTTGCCGTGGCCTCACAAGTCGACTCTCGGGTTATTCTTGACGCCGTTGGCGCGGAGAAGCTCTTGGGCAAGGGCGACATGCTTTTGCTGCACAACGAGTCTCCCAAGCCCAGTAGGGTGCAAGGAACCTTGGTCTATGACCAGGAGATCGACCACATCGTCGAATTCTGGCTGAACCAGGACGGTCCCCCGTTGCCGGTGATCGACGTAAGCGATCCGGAGCCGGAAGAAAACGAGGACAGCGTCGACGC
>MDTC01116339.1_pt1 | contig 10338 bp, 10 predicted proteins | sample 811181 | NCBI WGS metagenome assembly MDTC01 (sample SAMN05326644, study PRJNA326480) | marine metagenome | isolation source: seawater | place: Pacific Ocean: North | collected 2011
ATATTTATACAAGATTTATACAAGATTTATACAAGATTCATACATTTATAGAAGGGCCTTTATCTTTCCACATTGGCTGGGTGAAAGATATTCGTGATCTTGTTTTTCATACGCACTTCGTAGGGCCTCTTTTTCGTTGGTATCCAACTCATCAATCTGCTTTTTGGTGACGAATTCTAATTTAGAATCGGGTGTTTTGGTGAAATAGAAAAAGGTGGTGGGATCATAGTTTTCTAAAACTTGTATATGGCTTTGATTTGGTGAAAAGGTCTTGCGGTCTTCCTTGTTTTTACGGATCAGTGCCTGGTCTTCTTCGGTCAAACTACCCAGCATACTGAATTGTTTTATATCCGTGGTATCCTTTCCTTCAATGATGAGGCACTTGATTCCTTTTGAATACAGTTCAAAGAACAACAAAAAGGTAGGAGAAAGATCAAATAGCTCCACTTCTTTCAGGTCTTCTTTTTGTATAAATGGACCATTTTTGCCCGGGAAAAAGAGTTCCTTTATTTTCTTGATTTCTTTTTTCATGGGCTTTTGAACAGAAGGGGGTGCGAGCTTTTTCAAGTATATGTTCATCAACATGAGTTGCAACGTGAGTTTGCGGGCCTTGTCATCATCTACATCATCAAGGTCATGGTAGTGGTTGTATAACTCTTTTTGGATCGTCTTTTTGGTCCTTTCTGTGGAAATCGTATCATCTTCGTCTACTTCCTCTTCAATTTCCCCTTCCTCCTTTTCCTCTTCAATTTCCCCTTCCTCCTTTTCCTCTTCAACTTCACCTTCCTCCTTTTCATCTTCTTCTGCGCCTTCGGCATCTTCTTCTTCTGCATCTTCGGGATGTTGTTCTTCATATGCTTGTAGCTCCTCTTGTTTTTGAGAAAACGGTTCAAGCACATGAGGTTCCATGTAGTACTTCGGGTGAATCAAAAGGTCGTAATTTTGAAATTGCATTTGCAAGGGACTCACTTCTTCTCCTTCTTCTATGTTGTCGTTCGATACTTCATAGATCCCAACTTTTGACACGATTTTCTTGTTATGAGTAATGTAGACAATAAAGTAATAAAACGAAACACTGTTTTCCATAGTCACTTCATTCGCGGTACCAATGGCAATGACATATGGCTTTCCAAATATGTTTATTTCATAGAGAGGCGACGTGGCTCCAAGATCTTGGGGCGGAATTTCGTCATCTTCAAATAGATCATTGTATTTCATTTCATTTGGAAACAATGCAGATTTGAAGTCTTCTGTGTTCTCCATATTATTTATATTATACATTAGATAATATTATATCATTTATCCAATCATATTAATCGTCGTTTTTAGAAATACAATCTTGAATGTCCATCATTTTGAACTTCATTTTGTTGTTCTTCCCTTTTGATTTCAAGTCATATAAATATGTATGATTCCTTTTAATGGTTTCCCATTTATCATGAAATACCATAAAATCAATGGTCTCTTTGATGATTAAATACATGGTGTCTATCACTTGTTCGTTTTCTAGTATATAGGATTCATCTTCTATGGTTTGAATACACCTTTCTTGGAAGTAAAGTAAAATATCAATGATATCATCTAAATCACAAATACAATATTTCAAGGTTTCTAATAAAAACAAGGTAAAGTGTTTCATTTTGTCTATTTGTTTCACATACTCACAATAGGCGTCGTAATCTTCCCCCGGGGAAACATATTTGATTTCTTTGAATTCTTCCAAGTAATGGTGAATGTGCTCGCGAAAGATCGTTTTGAACACCTCGTGTTTTTCGCAAATTTTATGATATAGTTTCGCATACAAGCCACAACACAGTGAACTATTACTAATGATATCAAAAAACTTTTGACAAATCTTCGCATTGGCCTCGGAATCTTCTTCTACGATCACATCCAAAATCGCCAGCGTATCTTCACTCAACTTATCATAGGTCTTTTCAGTGATCTTGTTCAAACATTTGTATACGTCATTCAAAATATATCCTTCTTGTTTTACCTTTGGTTTATCAAATAAGTCCATGTATTTCAAGTGGTTCAACTCTTTGATATTCAGTTTCTTCTTGATTTGATACATGGTTTTGATCGTATCTTTGGGTAGCACATATATCTTACGATCCAGATGTTTTGACATGGTCATGAAGGTTTCATAAGAATACACAGACTCCATAATAGAATAATATATAAGCACAAAAAATATTTAAGTCGCTTTACAATTGAAATTAATTCGTTTGAGTATAAAAAAATGATTCTATCATAGAATAATGACAAGTGAACCCTCTTTTTGGGAAAAATATTCCAATGTATGGGCCAAAGAAATAGTGACTGAAGAAAATGACGAAGAAACCGATGTAGAAGAAATCAAAGCCAACTTGTTAGATACATCGCCATTCATATTGCCGATTGAATACCACGACCCTCATTGTCTTCCACACAGCCTCCGCGCGGACATTGAATTTCATGGACCCCAGAATCTCATGAGTCACCTTCTTCCTTCCAAATGTGAGCACACCCCGCTTTTAATGGAAAAATGGAGTTCGTTGTACACGACCCACAAGCCTTATTTGAAAGACAATCAGTCTTTGTTGAAAAACTACAAGACAAAGGAGAGTAAAATGGATACATTCATTCAATCTTACTTGGATTTTAAGAGCGAGCAGAATTTTTTGAGTAAATTTCAATACATTCAATTTCGGCGTTTCTTTTTTCTCAACAGCATCATTGGATTTCTCCAATTTTTAGCACTTTACAACATATGCAGTCCCCTCTTTTCCTTACTTTCTCCTTTCATGGGCCTCATTGTACCTTATTTCATGTTTTATCTAAAAGGCATAAGGATGAGTTTTTCAACTTATATGAAAATGGTGAAAACTATGGTGCTCAATCTACCCATGGTGCGAAATTTTTTACAGTTCAACAAGGGCAATCTACAACAAAAGGTTTATGCAATGGTCTATCTGTTTTTCTATGGGATGAGCATATACAATAATGTGAACTCGTGTATCCATTTTTATAAAAACACCAACTTCATGATAGACTTTAATTCAAAATACTTTTCCTTTTTGTCTCAAGGGGACGAGTTGATACACCATGTGCACGAACAAACCAAGACCCTGCCTAGTTTTTCAAGATTCAATGAGGACCTTTTGAAGTATCAAAAAGAAGTCCACAAGATGCAATATTCCATTGTGTCTTTGAACAATACCCAGCAACAATACATGAAGTATGGACAAATCGGGTTACTCATGAAGTCTAATTTTGACATGTTTTATGACGAGTCACATCATAAGTGTGTAATGTATTTGACGTATTTGAATCAATACCATCGCAACATTATGGATTTGGCCCATTTGGTGCAAAACAAGTCCCTGAATCCTTGCACATTTAAATCAAATCACCATACCAAAATGAAAAAGATGTACTACATTGCGCACTCCGCGAAAGAGTCGATCAAAAACAACATCTCCTTGGACAAGAACATTATCATTACCGGACCAAACGCATCGGGGAAAACAACACTCATCAAATCTACCCTGATCAACCTGTTTTTGTCTCAAAGCATTGGAATGGGGTGTTACAAAAAGTGCAAGCTCCATATGTATGATCACTTTCACTGTTATTTGAATATTCCCGATACATCTAACCGAGACAGCCTGTTTCAAGCAGAAGCTCGGCGCTGTAAAGACATTTTTGAGTTTATCAAGAAAAACAAAGACAAGCGTCATTTGTGTATTTTTGACGAGATATACAGTGGTACGAATCCTCAAGATGCGGTGTTGTGTGCGGATATTTATTTGAAAGGCATGAATCAATACAAATCTTGTGTGGACTTTGTCTTGACCACTCACTATTTAGATCTATGTAAAAAGTTTGAAGAAAAGGAATCGGTTATCAAAAACCAACAAATGGACGTGAACCAAGAGTCCAATGAGGACATTCAATATACCTATGTGTTGAAAAACGGAATCAGCGAAGTGCATGGAGGGTACCAAGTGTTGAAAGATTTAGAATATCCGGACGAATTGATGAGTTAAGTATTCGTTTAAAAATACATTTAAATATAAATTTCTATTTTAAAATACAATGACTTCTTTTTCAAGCATACTGGATATTTCTAGTTTCTTTATTGGTGTCTTGGTGAACTTGCTTTTGGTTGCGATGATCTGTTTTTACTTCAAACGAAAGATTGACAATCTTGAATTGTCCCAATCGGAACAAGCCAAAATGCTCTTCAAGCTACTCCAAGACCAAAACAACGCCATGATGGCTCAGTCGGTGTCACAACAAGGCCCGTCTTCTTATGCGATGTTAGATGGACTGGACCTCACTCAATTACATCCAACGGAGAACTCCGGTGAGGATGAAAACAGCGACAGTGAAAGTGACGACGACAGTGACAACAGTGACAATGAAGAGGACGAACCACAAGAACAAGAAACAAAAACGATTGAATACGAGGACAACACAAATCATGAAAGCGACGAAGAACCAAGTGCCGAGGCTTTTTCCAAGATGACCGTGAAGGATCTGAAAACCTATTTAGAAGACAAGGGGTATTCCCTGAGCCGAAATATGAAAAAGCAAGAATTGGTTGATCTGATCATGATTCACCAAAAACAACAAACCATTGATTCGGTGGTGAAAGTAGACAACGATGAGCCCAGTGAAGAAGAGGTTGAAGAAGTAGAAGTCCAAGATGTCATCACCGAGGTGAATGTGAGTGACGAGGTGGAGTTATCGAATGGCGAAATCGTGGATATTGAATGAATATTGAACGTATAATTTGAAAAAATAAAAATATACACATTAACTATATGAATAACCACTCGTTTCCTATTATCATGGAAGATTCGCGTATCTTGACGGACTATACTCCAAGTGGAATGAAAGAACAGCGTATACAACAACAGCAAAACATCAAAAGCAATGCTGTCTATCGTCGTTATTTGGTGAATAATGCGAACGAAATCATGGGTATCAACAAGAATACGTCTATGCAACAAAATGTGCCCATGTTGTTTCCCCAAATCAATAGAAAACCAATCCACCCCGTTTTATTTGACGGAAAACCCATTGGCCCCAATGATATGCCGCCTGGTTATCAAACAAACAGTGTGAAATCTAAATACTTATCGGCCCAAGAATTGAATGCGAAAAAAGTCAACAAATACAAAACATGCAATGTTTAATTGTAATGATAGAATTATTTATATAGGTAATATATAGATAATTTATGATATTGTCTGGTGGAAAAGAAGGCAAATATGATACCATGGTTCAAAAATTAGAAAAGCGATATGTCAAAAAGTCGTCCTATACGTATGTCAAGGTCTACGATCCCGACTTTAAAAACCAAACGGGATTGAAATATTATCTCCAAAACAACATGATTGCCAAGCTGAAAACCTATCAAGGTGGGTCGCCTTTGTTTTTAGAAACAGAGGACTTCATCAAACCTTATGATTCGTCCAAGTTGTCTTTGAAGAATGTATTTCAAAGTTCAGCGTATAGAAAGTTAAAGTCCTTGTCTAATCAAGAAAATGAAAAGGAATTTGAAAAAATATACTTTCTGTTTTCATGTATCTATCCATTTTATTTAGCAAAGTATGGATATAACCTAGAAAATAAAGCCAACGTATTTGTGGGCCCATATGTAGTAAAGCGAAACAAAACGGATGTAGAGATAGAAGTGAATTACAACCGAAAAGGCATGATGACGTTTGCAATGGAAACGAGTTATGTGAAAACGAGTCAAGACGGTGGTAAAGAAAAGAAACAAGCATCCACAATTCAGTTATCCGCGGTCATCGCACCGAATCAAAAGGATGCGAATTCTACAGCCAATGAAGACAAAAAAGACAAAGACAAATTAAAAACAGACAAAGAAGAAGCAGAAAAGAAAAGGGAAGCAAACGAGGACTACAAAGAAGACATGGAAAAACGGTTCAACAAAGTGTTGAAAGAAATGGATGAAATGAAGGGGATGTTTGGTAAGTTGCGCGAACAAAAGGAGAACACGGTTTCCAATGGCAATCAGCTTTCTGCGATACAAGAACAAATTCGTGAATTGAGGGACGGTCAGCCATTGAACAATGGCGAAGAAGATGGCAAAAAGAAATTGTATACCATATTTTCCCAAACCTCATTTGATGTGTGGAAGACAAAAAGGGATATGGTCATCATGGTGACCGCATTTTTAAAAGCAGATCATGACACGCGTGTGCGTATGATACAAGGAACCTTTTTCAACAATCCTGTTTCCGAAACGTTGAAAGTATTTTTAGAACCAGAAGAAGGGAAAAAGAAGAAAACGCCCCCTTTGCTGTTGAAGCACTTTTTCGGTTATCCGGATAAAATCAAGCCATCCGCAGTGGATCAATACCGAAAAGTGATTCAAAAAGCCACCCCACAAAAATCGTTTCTCGGTAAAATGTTTGGAAAGGGTCCAAGTAGTGCGAAAAAAATACGTTTTTCCGTCAAAAACAAGACCAAGAAATCCTTCTTCCGTAAGATCCGTAAAAAGAGAGGAAAGACGCGAAGAAATAAGCCAAAACGTCAAAATAAGATTCGTAAAACAAAGAAAAACATATAGGGAAAAGACTATATACAATATATACATTGATGCATATATTGTCTATTGATGTTGGAATTCGGAATTTAGCGTATGTAATCATTGAAACCATTGCTCAAGATCACCATACCATTGTGGACTGGAATGTGTTGGAACTGATCGAATCACATGAAAAGGCCGCGCAAGTGGATAACGTGAAAATTGGTAAAAACATGTGCGCGGCACTGGACGATGTGTTGAAAGACAAAACCATAGATAAAATACTTATTGAAAACCAGATTGGTCAAAATGCCATCAAGATGAAAGCCGTGCAAGGGATGCTCAATATGTATTTCGTCATGAGGGACTATGACACGGATCAAATCACCAACTACAACGCAGTGCACAAACTGAAATACTTTCTCAAAGACAAACAGAAAACAACTTATGCGGAACGGAAGAAAATGAGCAAGGAGATTACCCAATGTTTATGTAAGAATTATTACGGAGACGAAATTTGCACCTATTATGGTTCTTTTAAAAAGAAAGATGATCTGGCGGATTGTTTATTACAAGTATTAGATTACATTCGCAAACAAGAACAATTGACAGCTGACTTTTATCAAAACGTGCAAAAGGACATCCACATTATATAATGAAATGAGTTAAAGTTTAAAGATAAAATATAAATGAAATTAATAAATGCAAGAAGTGAATTTAGATATTCAAGAAATCAATCTGGATGATGCCGGATCATCTTCCAGCAATAAGGAAATATCTATTGATCAATCTGTGGATTTGAGGGAAGCGAATTTTGGAAGCGGGATTGAATTGCTCATGAATGACAAGGTGAAAAACCAGAAAAAATCACCCAGTTCAAACAGTTTGAAAGATCTGGAAAACGAACTCAATTCAATTGATGTCAAAGATGGGCCGTCTATTTCCTTGGGAGATAACAAAGAAGTGGCCTATAAAGACAAGGACAGTTTTCAAAACAAACCGGTGATTCAAATTGCAAAAGCAACGAGTGAAATGGAAACAAAAACGGAAACGTGGGATGGTTTCAAGGACATCAATAGCATCAATCTTGGAAGCGAAACGTCACATGCGACCAAAATGAATAAGGAACAAATGCTGAAAGAAAAGTTTGAGATTTTGCGGAAACTAGAAGCCCTTGAAACAAAGGGGGCGACCCTCAGTAAAAAATACAGCATGGATTCGGATTTGAATGAAATGAAAGGGGAATTTGAGTTTCTCATGAACGAAAAGGAAAAGGATAACTCCATGAAATTTCAAGGGAAGGTGCTTACCACCTTGATCACGGGGATTGAGTTTTTGAATAACAAATTTGATCCGTTTGATATTAAACTGGACGGATGGTCGGAACAGATCAACGAAAACGTGGACGACTTTGACGAGATTTTTGCGGAATTGCATGAAAAGTATAAATCCAAGGCCAAGATGGCACCGGAAATCAAGTTGCTCTTTCAACTGGCCTCATCGGGCATCATGATCCACATGACCAATACCATGTTTAAGTCGGCACTTCCGGGGATGGATGATATCATGCGACAAAATCCAGACTTGATGAATCACTTTACCAAGGCGGCCATGAGTTCCATGGAACAATCCAGTCCTGGATTGAGTAATTTTATGAATGACATGGGAATGAGTCACGGTAGAAATGAGCCATCTGACATGCGTTCGCAGCCTGAGGAATTTCAAAGGAGTTCGGCGCCACCACCGCGTCCACCTCCCCCCATGCGTAATGAAATGAAGGGGCCCAGTAACATTGACAGTCTTTTATCAAACCTCGGAAAGTCCAGCGCCAAAAACGACATCAAAGTAGAAAACAACAGCACTATATCGATTGAAGATTTAGAAACGCTTTCTGTGGGAAGTCGGGGGAGCGGTAAGAAATCAAGCAAACGAAAGAGTGATAAAAATACGATTAGTTTAGCTATTTAATGTATGAATAAGTATTCCTCAAAAAAGGAAAATAAAGAATACCATATAGGGGTATATACAGTCCATTATGGCAACCTTTGATTTGAGTGTTTTGACCAAGTTGAAAGACAAGTTTGATGCGATTTCCTCTTCCATAGAAGAAAAGGAAGCGCAAATAGAAGCGCAACAAACCCAATTGACGGAAATTGAGGGCACCATTCAAGATCTAGAATCTCAAAAAATGACCCTTGAAATGAATAAGAACGCCTTGCAAGAAGAGAAGCAAAAGTTGGTGCAGTTATACGAAGAAAGCAAGGGTCAATATGAAACGGTCAATTCTTCCGCCCAACAATTGCTGGCTTTATTAAATGACGAATGAATTTAAGCACAAATGAGGATGGGTAAATATATTCTATGAATGATAGAGTACATTTACTACCGGAATCCATTCAGCGAAAGATACAATCCTACTTATATTTCTCTGGACCCGTTGCACAGGAGATGTATATCATTAACAGTGTCATAAAGAATTATGAAAGTTATTTATTGAAAAACTTACTGCGAGTCTATGTGTTTCGGAAAAACACCTTGTATTTCCGCATTGTCAATTACTTATACCAAAATATGACCCATGTAAGGGTTCAACACATCATGAATGGTTATGAAGAGTACCCAATGGATGAAAATGTCACACCATTTGTGATACATGCGATGGGCCAAATGACCCTCATGGAGAATCAAAAGTTGTACACGTTTCTCACTTAGGACAAGTTTTCCGGGTTTTGCGTGACATTTGTCTTTGATGTACACGCTTCCTCGTTTTTCGCACCTTTTGTTGCTTCATCTTCATTTTTTTGTTGCGACGGATGGTTCTACGTTTACCACCCCCAAGGAATTGTTGCCGAGCGATTAGTTTTGCCTTTTGTGTCACATTACCCACGCCGTCTTTAAAAAAATCCTTTAACACAGATTGTCTCGTTTCACATGTCTCTTGTTCGTCTTTTTTTGATCCTGGTTTCTTTTCCGGGGTGCGAAATACATGAATGACGATATCTATTTCTTTCTCTTCTCCTTTCTCTTCTCCTTTATTTGAATATTCGGAGCATTTCTTTTTGTCGGGCGATCCTAATGATACAAGGGAACATTTTCCAGAAGAAGAAAGAGTGATTCTTTTCAAAGCATCGCGCAAAGACTTGGTCGCATTGTCGTATTTTTCTGAAATATCTTTTGACAACTTATTTTCTTTAATTCTAACTTGTGTTCTTATATCCTGCTCGATTCGCCTTCGCACATCTGGAATACATCCCATTATGAACGCTTTTAATTCATTGTCTTTCATTAATTTTTTTATTTCTCCTTCACTTTTTTCTTTATCTGCCAACTCCTTTTTTAAATCTCTAAATTTATCGGCGACTACTGGTATTGATATCATCTTTTCGTAAACATCCTTTATGGCCTCAATATTTGCCTTTATTTCTTTTGAAAACATTTCATTTTCTCTCTTTTTCTCTTCTTCTTCGTCTCTTTTCTTTTTTTCTTTTATTGCCTTTTTTTCATCTAGATCCTTAATATTTGGATTCAAATAGTCCACAGAATGAATCATGTAGTTACATTGAGATGTGGTCTGGTCGGTTTCCTCTTTGATGTTTTTGGTTGAATTGTCTTTGGAGTTGGTTTTAGAATTTGAATCCAATTCGTCTTCTATTGACGTGGTTTTCTTCTTATGATAATAGCAACTATTGGGTTGAAGCAAACAACGGAGCACGGATAATTTGGAGTTATACTCCTCTGGTTTTTCCGTCAAATAAAGGTAGTCGGGATTATTCTCACAAAATATGTAGAAC